>ERZ791919.1740-NODE-1740-length-17731-cov-5.106415_pt1 | contig 17731 bp, 11 predicted proteins | sample MGYA00510137_ERZ791919 | MGnify/ENA primary metagenome ERZ791919 (study PRJEB30046, sample SAMN00792059) | human gut metagenome | study: EMG produced TPA metagenomics assembly of the A metagenome-wide association study of gut microbiota in type 2...
CCCAGGTATGATGAAAGAGCAATCATGATGCACTGGAGCAACACTTCCAACCAGGAGAAGGAAATGCTTCCCAGGTATGATGAAAGAGCAATTATGATGCACTGGAGCAACACATCTTCTCCAATTAAGTAGGAGATCCATTTATCTTGAAGAACAAAACAAGCAATCAGGAAAATAGACTCCTTGCGAGTCTATTTTCCTTGAAATTAATACTAAGAATATTTGCCTTTTTTAAGAAAAAAGAAAAGAATAAAACAATCTTGTTAATCAACTATAATAACTTAGGAGATATTATTTGTGATACTCCAAGCTTACGGAATATTAGAAAAGCATACCAAGAAGAGCGAGTTATCCTTTTGGTTAGGAATCAAGGTTGCATAGAATTAATGAAAAAATGCCCTTACATTGATATGGCAATAGAAATGCCACACTCCCGGGACTCTCTCAAGGAATATTTTTCTTTTTGCAAGAAACTGTTGAAATACGATTTTATTTTTTCTATGCAATTTGTGCGACCATTTTTCGAGATTAAGCGATCGCATATCGCATATCTGTTGGGAATCAAAGAGCGGTATGGCTTGATTCAGAATGGTTTTGAAGAGTATTACCGAAAAACATTTACGCATTGCTTCTATTTGAAGAACAACACAACAAGGACAGAGGAATCTTTGGAATTATTACGGTTAAAAAAGATTCCTATAGATAGTGAAGAGACAGAATGCTGGATAGATCACAGCAATGTACAGATGCATTATGAACAGAGATATATTGTAATCCAAACTTGTGCAACTATGCTTGGAAGAATGTGGCATAATGTTCTTTTCACAGAATTAATTGATAGATTTTGTGAAGAATATAATGCCAGTATTTTACTTACGGGAACACAGGAGGAGTTTGCTTATATTTCCAACATTCGAAACAATTGTCACTACAAAGAAAAGATTGAGATAGTTTGCAATATAAATATAGATACATTACTTGAATTGATAAGCAAAGCGGAGTTAATGGTTACGAATGATACAGGACCTTTCCATTTCGCAAGAGCTCTAGATACTCCTTTAGTTGCTTTGTTTGGAATTAGCCCACCGGAATATTTGCTTCGTGAAGAAACAAAGCAATGTAAAATTTTAAGAGGAAGGGCAACATGTAACAAAAGTTGTCAAATTGGAATTGACTCTAGGTATGAATGCAAAAAAATATACAAAATGTTTGGTGATGAATATCATTGTATCAATAACATTTCAGCTGAGGATGTAATGAGAAAAATAAATGAACTAATACATCAAAATAGTAATATTAATATTTCTTCCAGAAGTAAAGTATAAGACCTGTAAGCAAATATTAAGCCCCAACATGAAATACTGAGTGAGCAAAAAAGTATAACAAACCTAGCCGTAGAACACCGTGTTTTCAAAACGCTGGCCAAGCTTGATCTATTGAGGAAGATTAGATATAATCTAGACCGACCCAATTAAGCCTTAACGGTGGCGTAGCAGTGACAGGGAACCTTGTTGGGCGAAGCACTCATATTGAGCTTGTAGGGTTTGCCCTCAGCACTTTTCTTGGTTATGTGATTGACGGTGTATTGGCTCATTAGATGGAAAGCTCTGAAGAAACGCAGCCATGACCAGAAATAACGTTCTGCGTATCTTTACTGAGTTGCGCATAGAGATGCTGTGGCTGTGGGGAATAAATGCCTGCGAAAAACACCAGTACAGACTTGGAGTGGAAGCGACGTGTGTTGCCAATCCTAGCCATGCGCTGCGAACAAAGAAGTGGGGCCCAACACCGTACCCAGTATTGGGCGGACAAATCTATCTATTTTTCGTTGCCGTCAACTCTGGGGGCCTGGAAATATCGAGGAAGGGAGAGCCAAGCATAGTTCGCTGGTTTAACGGAGTTCTTCGTGTCGTTCTTGGCTCTGCATAAGGAGTTGTTTCCATAGCCATGCACCAACATAGCACTGACAGCTAAGACATAAATACCGTCCTCATGGAGTGCGATGGTGACTAGTGCGTGGTAATAGCCTGTATGCTCCATGATCACCAGGGTTTCACCTGGCAAGAACTTAAATTCCTTGGCCTGATTGACGAGGTCTCAGTCTGTGTAAGACAATTAAAGAAAGAGAAAACGACCTCACCAAAGGAACACATCACCCCAACCATATTCTTTCTCGTTGAGGAGTTAAGGTCTACCTCGTTTATTGTCATACTTCCAATACAGAATTGTGCAACTGGAATCCATTTTTTCATTGTTGAATCAACCTATTGGATGACACGAATTTATAGACGAAAAAACCCAAAGAGAAATTGTCCAGCCAGTTGCTCATCTTTAATTATAGATTAGGCAAGAGATGGAATAAACCGGTTGGTATGCTGAGCTTCAAGCCAAATAGATTATACGAGGAGAAAAGATATGAAAGAGCAACAATTTATCGATATGCTACCTATCTTTACAGAAAGATTATCCTTGAGAATGACGATTGATAAAGACTTTGATTTACTTTTAAAGATGGATATGGATAGTAGAGTACAGTATTTTTTGGGAGGAATAAAAGATATAGATAGAAATGCTCGTAAAGATTTTTTTTACAAAAAACTCTCGAAAAATATCAATCATGAAATTGGTATGATGACTGTATGTTTAAAACCATTCGATATTGGAATTGGATTTATTAATCTCAAATTTGATAATTTGAATAATAAAGTTGAATTATCATATATACTTGACGCTGACTATTGGAAAAATGGATACTGTACAGAAATTTGCAAAAAGATTGTCGATGTCTTGTTTTCAAAACTATACGTTAATGAAGTATATGCGGATTCTTTTTCAACAAACATTAATTCAATTCACGTTCTTGAACGAATAGGAATGAAGAAAATAGATGTTCATGACGAATTGTTCAGAATAGGATCTAGTAGCACAACTGACTATTTTGTGAATTACTCCATTTTTAATGAAAAGAGATAAAATATGATTTCAGCTAGAGAATCACTTAAGGCGTTAGATAAAGGGAACAGAGTAAACAAATTTTTAGCATATCTGTTCTCGGTAGCAGATGCAATTTCAAACATTTTGATAGCGTATGTTTTGAAATTATTGTTAGATGTTTCAACAATCGACAATTTGGAGAAATTCGGGGATACCGTCAAGATCGTCATTTTGTTTCTGTTAGTTGACCTAATTGTAACTTTATTAAATAGGATAGTATTTCAGAAATATTCACGCAAGGCGGTTTTTCAATATAAAAATTATGTTTTCGGAAAAGTATTATCGAAAAAAATAAATACTTTCAATTCTGAAAGCATTAGTAAATATATGTCAGCATTTTCAAATGATATTACAGTAATTGAAAAGAACTATTTAAAAGGGTCAATTCAGGTGTGCAATAACCTTATCCTTTTAATTGGTGGCTTATTATCTATGGTTATCATGAATTATAAGCTGTCAATTGTTGTTATTTTGGCTAGTGCTGGCTCATGGTTAGTTACCATTATTTTGGGACCAAGATTAGTCCCAATGGAAAAAGAGTTGTCAAATAAAAACGAAGATTTCATGAATAATACCAAAAACATGTTATCTGGATTTACCGTTATCAAGAGTTTTAAAGCAGAGAAAGAAGTATACGGCTATTTTTCAGATGCTAACTCTAGTTTGGAAAGATATAAATATAAGCGAAACTATCTAAATGAAACAATAGCTGTTTTGTCCAGATCAACATCGCTTATAACGGATTTTATAGTATTTACAGTGGGAGTTTTTTTGGCCCTAAAAGGGGAGATATCAATTGGTGTAATCATTGCTTTTGTTCAGTTAATTAATTATGTAGTCTCTCCATTACAAAAATTAGGCCCGTTACTTGCAAACAGGAAAGCAGCATTCGCATTGATAGAGAAGATGGACGACAATATTGCAGAGCCTCTTGATAATAATCGTAATGTTATTTGTACATACAATCGGGAAATTAGTTTTGTGAACGTGTTTTTTTCTTATGATATTAAAAAAGTTTTAAATAATATCAATTTATCAATCAGAAAAGGAAAGAGTTACGCAATTATCGGAAACAGTGGAAGTGGAAAATCAACATTGCTTAACTTGCTACTAGGCTATGCGGACAATTACGACGGGGAAATACTGATAGATGATGATGAACTTAGGCAGTGCTCATTGGATTCATTATATGATGTTTTTTCTGTGATTCAGCAAAATGTGTTCATTTTTGATGATAGCATTATTAATAATATTACTATGTATAAACAGTTTGATGCAAAGGCTATTGAATATGCAATTGTGAATTCTGGACTCAAATCGATCATTGAGAATAAAGGTTTGGGTTATATATGTGGAGAAAATGGTTGCAATTTGTCGGGCGGAGAAAAACAAAGAATATCTATAGCGCGTTGTTTGCTTAGACATACACCCATTATTTTGTCGGATGAAGCTACTTCTTCTTTGGATCTTGTAACTAGCTCCGAAGTTGAGGATAATCTACTGAAGATACAAGGTGTTACGAAAATAGTGATCACTCATAAGATTGAAGATAAATTGCTCAGGAAATATGATGAAGTAATTGTCCTTTCACATGGGGAGATTATCGAACAAGGTTCGTTTGATGAATTGATAGCACGAAAAGGATATTTCTATTCTCTTTATAATATTGAGAAAGAAGTAAGTTAGGCAATCAACAATACTAATGTGTATCAACAGTTAGGAAGTTTGAAAAATAAAGCCATAGCGATAGCGGAGAAGACTGAAATAGTAAATCCTCAGCAGAACGAATGAAGGAGACTTTCTAAATATGAAAGCGGTTATTCGGCCCATTGAAAAATGATTCAATGGGTTGGCACAAAGGCCTAACTGACGTGGAATAGGAATCCACAGAGGGGAGCGCATCACCGTCCGCTTTTTCTGAATGGGGCAGGAGCCAACAATGTACTGCACAGATTCTTTAAAATTGGCGCAGAGTATCCCACTCAAACCTGGGACAGTGCCTGAAGAGCCGGAGCCAGATTGTTCAAGCGTCTGCAAATTGTCCTGATAGCTGGGTAAATTCGGGAACCAGTCATGCTAGTAATCACGGATGAAGATGTAAACGTCGGGTCGACCGTCCATCCATCTTGCCCCACAGGTATGCGGTGATACCCTTCTCATCAGAAAATCTGGGGAAACGGTTGTTGTTAAGACGATGCATTTTTTCTTCGAGTGTGCTATGATTGTCACAGACGGTGCAATATAGCATTATGGATTTTGTTTGTTTCACACCTTACATGCTCTGCTATATTGCGCTTTTTCCCTTAGATTTCAACTCTAGTTTGACTGTACAAATTCAAAAGTAGGCGTAATTGTATGATGGATATTACAAAAATTTATCAGTTATATAAAAAAGAAATATTAGTATATGGTGATGTGATTGTTGATATTTATATTGAGGGAAGCGTCAGTAAGATATCACCCGAAGCACCTGTGCCAGTATTAGTTGTCGAAAAGATGAGGAAAAAGCTTGGTGGAGCTGCAAATGTGGCAGAAAATCTTCTATCTTTGGGTGCTAACGTAAGAGTTTTGGGATATAGCGGACAAGATGAGAATGGTAATTGGTTGTTACATAGACTTCAAGATATACACGCAGATTGTAGATACTTCATTCAATTTGCTGACTATTCTACGATATCGAAAACAAGAATTACATCGAACAAGCAGCAGCTCATAAGATATGATATTGAAAAAATATATGAGCCCTCATTTCAATATACTGAATATATCAAAAAAAATGTAGACTGCATTTTAGAAAATATTTCTGCATTGGTAATTTCTGACTATAATAAAGGCGCTGTAACTGAGGTAATAGCTCAAATATTAATAAGCGAAGCGAAAAAAAGAAGAATACCGGTTATAGTAGATCCCAAAGGTAAGAACTATTACAAATATAGGGATGCAACGCTTTGTACACCTAATGTTAAAGAGATTAATTTGCTGTTTGACGATGACTTGATTGATGATTATGCGATTAAGTGGAAGGGCGAGACTGTTATAAAAGACTACCATTTTGATTTTCTTGCAATAACTCGTTCGGAAAAAGGAATCAGATTATTCTCAAGTGATGGTATGGTGGATTATCCTGCAACGTGCAAGGATCTAATTGATGTTTCCGGAGCGGGGGATACGGTTGTTGCAATACTTGCATGCGCGCTTGCGTGTGACATGACTGTTCAAATTGGCTGTGTATTAGCTAATTTGGCTGCCTCGGTTGTATGTTCTAAATATGGAACTTCGGTATTAACTATGGAGGAGTTGCTTAAACAAATAGCAGGTGACGGAAAATATAAGCATATTGGTATTGAGGAAAATGATTATATATTAAAAAATCTCAAACAGAATAATAAAAAAGTCGTTTTTACAAACGGATGTTTTGATTTGTTGCATGCAGGTCATGTCTATTTACTGAACCAAGCGAAGAGTTTGGGAGATGTGCTAATAGTTGCTGTCAATAGTGATGATTCTGTAAAAAAGAACAAAGGAAAAAAACGCCCGATCATTTCGGAACAAAACAGAATTACAATGCTGTGCGCATTAGAATGCGTGGATTACGTTATCCTAATGAACGAAAAAAATCCCGTTAGTATTTTGAAAAGAATAAAACCTGATATAGTGGTAAAGGGGCAAGATTGGGAAGATAAATATATGCCGGAGCAAACTATAGTAGAATCGTATGGGGGAGAAATTCATTTTGTCCCATTAAAAGGTAAATTGTCAACAACGAATATCATAAGAAGGATATATGAGTGTGACGATGATTTCAAGAAATAAGGGAGGTCCTCTTTTGTATTGGAAGGAAAGAATATAGAAATGAAGAGAAGTATTGAAAACGCAGTATTGGAAAACATCGAATTACAAAAGTCTTTATTATCAAATAATGAGTTTGTCGAGAGTATATCAAATGTAGTAAGCCTGATTTTTCAAGTCTTGGAATCTCGAGGCAAGGTAGTTATATGTGGTAATGGTGGATCTGCGTCTGATTCTCTGCATTTTGTAGCAGAGCTAACAGGGAGGTTTAAATCAGAAAGAGATCCATTGCCAGCAATGTGCATAAACGCTGATGTAGCTACTATGACTGCCATTGCAAACGACTATGGATACGATAGCGTTTTCTCAAGACAGGCGGCAGGAATATTAACGTCAAATGATATTCTTATCGGGTTAAGCACAAGCGGCGAATCCTCAAATGTTTATAATGCAATTCTTGAGGCTAAAAGGAAAGGGATAAAAACTGTCGCATTCTTAGGGAAAAGCGGGGGAAGAATTAAGAATATTGCAGACGAATACATATTAATACCGTCATACAATACTGCTAGAATACAAGAATGCCATCTCATGTGTATCCATATTATTTGCAATCTCCTGGAGGAGTTTAAGCATGCTGAGTAAGGCCGTTTTTCTTGACCGTGATGGAACAATAAATGAAGATAGAATGTACGTCCATGAAGCGAAAGACTTTATTTGGCTTAATGGAGTCTTTGAGGCACTTAGAATATTCCAAAAACTAGGGTATTCTTTATTTATTGTGACAAATCAATCCGGCATTGGGAGAGGTTATTATGATGAAGAACAATTAATAAAGTTTAATGATTGGATAATGAATGAATTGAGTATAAATGGGGTTAATGTAGAAAAAATATATTATTGTCCACATCATGAGAATGCAAAAATACGAAGATACAGGCATGTTTGCAGGTGTAGAAAACCTAAAACAGGACTTTTTTACTTGGCAGCGAGGGAGTACAACCTCGATTTAGATCATAGTATAGTTATAGGAGATAAACTGAGGGATCTTCAACTTTGCTTTGAAACTGATTGTACTGGTTACTTAATAGGAAATAATGAAAGTACAGACATAATAAGTGATGTTTTCGTTGGAAAGTACCCCAATATTATGTGTTGCGACAGTTTATTAGCAGTGGCAAATATATTGATTAAGAAGCAAAATGAGATTGCTATAGGTGCTGACGATCCAAATTCCTTCGACGATGATACACTGAAGCGCCTTTATGGGCTAAGGTAAAATCCACTTGGTTATACCTACTTTTGCCAAATAGCAGATTCCCAGCACCGCTGACAGTAAAAATGTTATACCGACTTTTCTGGCAAAAATCGTTGGCAGTGCGGGCGTTTTTTGAAAAGTCGGTATAACATTAAGGTCGGTATAATCAGCATCCGGCGTTCCGGATACCTAGCCGCAAACCTGCTAATCTGTGTCAACCCCTAAAATACAAAAAATTAAAACCAAAGTCCTCTAGAAAAAAACGCATGACAAATAGACCTGCAATGTCCATGAAAATTGCAGGTCTGGGGATTCACGACACTGCGGTGTCGTGGAGCTGACGATACGAGCACGCCGCTTTGCGCCGTGTTCGTATTGTCAGCGTTGTTATGCTACTGCCTGAGCATTCAAGAATTGTGTAACCTTGGCATAGTAAATTCGCAGAAATTTTGCAGCTCCTGCCACTGTGTAAACGTAAAAATGCTTGCCCTCTGCACGCTTTTTGTCCATGAAACAGAACACTGGATTCTCCATGTTTCCATGCACCAGCACCATGGATGCAATCTCAAATAGCACTTTCCGCAAGTGTGGTGAGCCCCGTTTAGAGACATGGCGTTTCTTTGCATCGAATGCGCCGGACTGGAACGGTGGCGCGTCCATACCTGCATAGGCTACCAGCGCACCTTTATGGGAAAAACGACGCACATCCCCAACTTCAGCCATAAGCTGTGGCCCGGTGATTTTCCCGACGCCTTCCATTCCCATGACCAGTTCATACTCTGGGAGAAGGGATGCCAGGCGATCCATTTCGGTACGGAGTGCCTGGAGCGTGTCATATACGGAATTTAGGCTAATAGCTGCTTGCGTTATCAGCAATTTTGTACTATCATTTTTAGGAAGCGTGGCAACGGCGTTTTTGGCTGCGGCATGGATTCGTTCGGCATCGGAAGTGCTGAATCTATAGCCGGTTCTTTTGCACCATTTTTGGAAGGTGTCTGCAAAAGCATTCAGAGACAATGCTGCCACGCATTCTTTATGCCAGAAGCGGATAATGAAATCCACCCACTTTACATGACCCTTTGTGTTTCGGCTTTCATCCCGGAATAGCTTGTTCGCTCGCGGAAACGTCTGGTCGAGTAAGGAAATCAGTCCATTTCTCAGCATGATTCCCGTGGTCGTGGTTCGCTCGTAAAGCCGGCTCTGGATTTTCAGCATCTGTCGGGTTTCATCCTCAACGGAATATTCCCGCAGATCCATCCAAAAGGTAAGACCGTAGTTGGCGATTTTCAGCGCATCAGCTCTGTCGGTTTTTACCTTGCGCAAGGAATTGTCACTGAAGTCATGGATCAGAATAGCGTTAACCACGCTGACATAGAATCCGGCCTGTTGCAGTGCCAGAGCTACCGGTCTCCAATACATTCCGGTATGCTCCATGACTATGCGAATCTCACCATCCAGACCATTCAGCTTCTCCAGAAGTCTCTGAATGCCTTTGGTATCGTGACTGATATCGAACGGCAGCCAAACCACCTCGCCTCCCGGCCTCCTGGCTGCGACGGTGCTTTTGCACTTAGAGACGTCGATTCCAACCGCAGTAAAGGAATTTGAACGCATAAAAGTCCTCCCTCATTCAATTTCATAACCGGCGACCGCCACAACTCACTACCGATTCAGCTTGCTTAGTTACACGAATGTACGGGATGCCCGATAATTCAACCTGCGTCAATCGAACGCTGCAATGAGAGGGTCGGCTAACAGTTTGCACAAACGAGCGTGGTTAGCTCAAGCAATGCCCCGAAAGGCCGATTATCCTCTCATTGTAGCTTAGGTATGAGTCCCCCGCAACGCTTGATTCTTGCGCTGCTTGTGGGGTCAAACATATTGTAGCAAGCAATGCATATGTAAAACATACGCACAAAGGGGCTCGTTTCCACTACGGTGGAAGTGAGCCCCTTCTGCTTGTTGAGGCGCTGCCCCAATCCCCGCAGAACACTAATATGTGTTCTGGAAACGCTGGAAAATTCCAGCGGCTACGCGATTTTGCAAATCGCTGAAATGGGCATCAACGCCCATCTTTCTCCTGCTCCTTCTCTTCTGTAGGAACAGTTTCTCCCAGAATCCTATCCACATTTGCCTTGGCAGTTTGCAGAGAACGCACCTCCTCTCTGGCCTTTTGGTAGTTCGCATATATGGCCTTTTTCTCAGAAAGAAGCTGGGCATATTCGGTTTGCAGGCTTTTAACGGTAGGCAGCTTTTTTAGCCCTTGCTCATCGAAGAACTGCTTTGCGGCCTTATGCAATATGATTTTTGATTCATGTTCAGCGAGAAATTTCTTGGAATAGCCTGCCTTTCGGTAGGCCACATAGGTATCACGGGTCCGGGCATAGTTGATGATGTGCTGCTGCAAAATCTTGATTTCTGCCATACGCTGTTCTTTGGACTTCATGGCATCAGAAAGCTGACGATATTGAGTGGAGGCTGCCGCAGCTTTTTCTTCCAGAGCACTTCTGTCCAGCAGATTGTTTTCTTCCAGGTAGATCAGCGTTTGGGAAAGCTGTTTCAGGTTGAAATTCTTTGCCCATCGTGCGTAACCGGCCCCCTTTCCTTCGTGCAGCTTTGCCTGAATGTCGATCAGCAGGCTGCCGCTGGGTTTGATGGGAGCGTCCATGAACCGTTTCTTTTTCGGGGTATGTGTCTTTGTTCCGGCGATGATGGCACGAAGCGCATCCGGGGTATAGTCTGCGCCCAGTGTGTCCATACGGATGAAACGCTTTTGTTCTCCTCCCAGCAGGGAGGGAACCTTACCCCCTTTTATCTGATAGCCGGACCGCCGCAGCAGCTCCAGCAGCGCTTCAAAATTCTGAGGCTTTTGCGCCAGAGCTTCATCGATGGCATAGCAGATTCGCTCCCGGTGGGAGGGCTGCTTCTGGTTTCCTAACCACTTGTCATAGGTCTGACCTTTTCCCTTGGGGTCATCAACAATGGAATATCCGTTCTCAACGCAAATAGTATCGTTCAGTCGGCGTACCGCTCTGGTGCTGCCCCAGAAGTTTCGGAATTTACGCTGTTCATCCAGGGATGTGGAATTCCAAATAATGTGATTATGGACGTGGGCCTTATCAATGTGCGTACAGACGATATAGGCATGATTGCCTTTTGTGAACCGTCGTGCCAGCTCACAGCCCAGGCGATTGGCTTCCTCCGGCGTGATCTCGCCGGGACGGAAGGACTGGCGCAGGTGGTAAGCAATCACATCGTCTGCGCCACGCACCCGCCCGGTATTCCGGATGTACTGCTGCTTTGAAAAAAGAAATTCGCTGTCGGCAACACGGCTGTCACATTGCCAGCTTGTAATGAGCCTGCCGTTATCTGTTTTCCCTGGATTTTCAACATAGTCGATAATTGCAGCGATGGCTGTTCCGACTGTTCGCCCTTTGCCGATGTGCAGAGGCATCAGCCTTGTGGTTGCCATGAAGTCCCCCCTTACAAGAAAAACTCCGGTGCCATGAAGACACCGGAGTAGGAATTATATGGATTTGAAGAATTTGGAAATGCCCTGCAGCCCGCTTAAAATCCAAACGGCAAGCATAGGCAGACCCATGGGACTGACAAGGAACGCAATGGTCAGAAGGATCATTCCGTTCTTTGGGGAGTAGGTGATTAGAACCGTCACGCCCAAAAGCGCAATCATGCCGCTTGCAATGCGGAACAGCATTGCCGAGCAGGAGACGATCCCAACAAAGATAAATGTGCATAAGTCAATGAGCAGGGCCAACGGGGCGGTGAGCAATCTAAGAATCCATTTCATGGGAACACCTCCTTTTCATGGCTATTATACGGACGGAAATAGCCGAGCGCAAGGATGCGGCAACGTTACAGCTTGGCCAGCTTATCGAGGACGGCTTGTGCGGCAGCCCATAGCCGTTCCTGGCTCTGCTGCAGCTCCTCCAAGTCGGCATCGTAAAATCGTCCGCTTTCGTGAACACGCTTGGTGAGTTGATTCAGGTTGTTGCCGGAATACCGGAGCAGGGAAACCAGTTCCTTTAACTCCGGTAGTTCCAGCTTGATCACATATCCGTCAATTGCCATTTTTCGGATGAAGGCGGAGAAGTTCGATGTTCCCAGCTGACGCATTTTTTCTTGAACCAAACGCATTTCTTCCGGGGAAAAACGGACACCCTTTATGATTCCTTTTTCAACCACATTTACCGCTCCTGGTCATGGAACTTCGCCGAAATTTTCGGCGAAGTTGCTTCCGGCGCAGCCTGCAGCTTGCCAAGCACAGAGGGCTTGGCAGTCTTCTCCTGCTGCTGGCAATGCTCCTTGCGAAAGGCCCGCACAAACAAATCGGTTAGTCCCGGATGGCTGTTCAGAACCAGATATGTGTTTTGGTCTTCGCCCCAGGCATCCGGATTTGCAGTAACGGGGATGGTTCTGGCCCACGCTTTATTGCTGTCGGAAATGCGCCCATCCCAATCCTGCCGCTGGACGGTATTGGCAAGGATGTACATTGTCCGCTCTACCCCAAAGGCATTCACAACTTCTGCAACTGCCGCCTTTCCATCCAGACTATGACCGCTGTAATGGTCACGGATAGAATTTTCTATGGCCTCCTTGCAGGCGGCATTTACCTTGCGGGAAGCCCAATACTGTTCCAGCTCCCCGTGCACGTTGGCGTAGGCAGCAGACTGGGTGTACAGCGGCGTTTCTCGGAGTGCTTTGCGCTGATTTTCCAGAAGCCTATCGGCCCTGGCTTCCAAACAGTTCCAAATATCTCCCATGTGGTCCGTTTCCAGCTTTTCAAAGTCTTTGAGGACATCGGCCAGGGGACAGGGGGACTGCATCAAGGCATCCACCTGTGCATCGGACAAATCGTTATATTCCAGCGACAGCAGAATATCCTCCCGGATGGAGTATTCGTAGGCGTGATTCAGAATTTCTTCCGGGGGCTGACTTTTCAGCCAGTCCCGGAAATTTTCCTGTTCAGCAAACATCTTTTGATAAAGTGCCGTGTTTCGTTCTTCGTTGGTCATCATCGTACCTCCTCACGGTGTTTTTGCAGTTTCTCATTTTTTGCAGTGGCGGGCTGGCTTCGCAGTCTGTCCAGTATAGAGGGGCGGGCAGCTTTGGCAACCACCTGTTCTTGCTGACCGCCCTTATTGGCATCCAAGTTCAGCTCCGCATCCAGAAAAATCAGCCGCGCGGTTTTATCGCGCAGTTCCTCCTCATAGGGGAAGGGCTTACCCAGCTTCACCTTTGCCGCTTCCTGCTGGTGGTAGGTTTCGTCCAACTGGGTCTGGAAGGCTTTCAAGCGCTGGGGCATCTGCGCCAGAGCGTTGTCCAGACGAATCAGATTTCCCCTGGGATCGCTGCCCAGGGTGGCCTGGTGCCGCAGCCTGCCCTGCATGGTCAGCACATACTTTTTGCCGAAGTCCTCCAAAGTGACGGACATCTGAAAGCCCCGGTATGTACCGACCTCTACCGGGTCAAGCCCAGTTGCTTTCTTAGCCGCCTCGATCAGAGCGGCACCGGCGTTGTCCTTATCCATCAGCTCGTCAGCCAGAACCGTCATACCCGCAAAGCCGTCTTGTGGATGGGGATGGGTATCCAGCATCTGCATATCTTCCTGAATTGCCTGAATGTAGCCCTTCAGCTTTTCAATCTGTTCCGGGAAGTGCCGCAGCAGATTATCCTCCAGACGGTACTGCTTACTCTTGTAGTCGGCTTTCATAATTTTCAGCCTGGAAACCTCCACATCCAAATCCATACGCTCCTTGATCCGGGGATCACCGGCGCACAGGGCTTTGATTTCCGCAAAGGACAGCGCTACCTCGTCCACATCGTCACAGGAGCGCACCGGGGACTTGGAACTCATAATCTGGGAAATGAACTTCTGCTTATTCTCCACGGTCTGCCACAAGTAAGCGTCGAAGGTCCCTTCTGTCACATAGCGAAACACATGGACTTTCTCATTCTGGTTGCCCTGACGCTCAATTCTGCCTTTGCGCTGCTGTAAATCACCGGGCCGCCAGGGACAATCCACATCATGGATTGCCACCAGACGATCCTGCACATTGGTGCCAGCCCCCATTTTGGAGGTACTGCCCAGCAGCACACGCACCTGACCGGAACGCACCTTGCCGAACAGCTCCTTTTTCTTGACCTCCGTATTGGCATCGTGAATAAAGGCAATCTGCTCTGCCGGAACGCCCCTGGCAATCAGCTTGGAACGAATGTCATCGTAAACGGTGAAGGGGGCTTTTTCTTCCATAGGGAGCATCGCAGACTCCGGGGAGGAAGTGTCTATATTCGTGCTGACAGCCTTTTTCATTTTCGATGCAGGCTGAGGTGTGGAAATATCGCAAAAAACTAACTGGGTCAGCTTGTCCGCTTCACCGTCTTTCCAGACTTGTAGAATGTTTTCCACACACAGATTGACCTTGCTGCCCTCCTGATCCGGGAAATCGGGATTGATAATCCGCTGGTCAAGTCCCAGCTTTCGTCCATCCGAGGTCACCTTCAGCATATTGTCAGTGGAGGGGTCAACACAGCCGGAGTGGATAGCGGCAGCTCGTTCGGAAAGCTCCTGCACCAGCCCTTTCTGTACCTCCGTGGGCTTGGCAACCACATTGTGGTACTCCACCTCCGGGACGGGAAGATGGAGCTGATCTGCCGTCTTAATGTCTGCAACTTCCTTGAACAGATTCATCAGCTCCGGCAGATTGAAGAACCGGCTGAACCGTGTCCGGGGACGGTAGCCTTTTCCTTCAGGTGCCAGCTCCAAAGCGGTGACGGTTTCACCAAATCGGGATGCCCAGCAGTCGAAGTGGGTCATGTGCATTTCTTCCAGGCGGGCATACTGCAAATACCGCTGCATGGTGTAGAGTTCCGTCATACTGTTGCTGACCGGCGTACCTGTAGCAAAGACCACACCCCGGTTTCCGGTGAGTTCATCCATGTAGCGGCACTTGCCGAACATATCGCTGGACTTCTGCGCATCTGTAGTGGAAAGACCGGCGACATTGCGCATTTTTGTGTATAAGAACAAATTCTTGTAATTGTGCGCTTCGTCTACAAACATACGGTCAACACCCAGCTGCTCAAAGGTCACAACATCGTCTTTCTTATCATCAGCCCGCAGTTTTTCCAATCGGGACTCCAAACCGCGCTTGGTGCGCTCCAGCTCCTTGACGGTGAATTTTTCACCGCCGCTTTCCTTCAGCTCCGAAATGCCCATGGTGATCTCCGCAATCTGATCCTGCAGAAGCCGCTCCTGCCGCTGTTTGCTGATGGGGATTTTCTCAAACTGGCTGTGACCGATGATCACCGCATCATAGTCGCCGGTGGCAATCCGGGCGCAGAACTTTTTGCGGTTTTTCGTTTCAAAGTCCCGCTGCTTGGCCACAAGGATATTGGCGGAGGGGTACAGGCGCAGAAATTCAGACGCCCACTGCTCGGTTAAGTGGTTGGGAACCACAAAGATGGACTTCCGGCACAGTCCCAGCCGTTTGCTTTCCATGGCGGCAGCGACCATCTCAAAGGTCTTGCCCGCACCCACTTCGTGGGCAAGCAATGTATTCCCGCCGTAAAGGACATGGGCGATGGCGTTACGCTGGTGTTCCCGGAGGGTGATTTCCGGGTTCATGCCCGCGAAAACGATGTGACTGCCATCGTATTCCCGTGGACGGATGCTGTTCATCTCCTCGTTGTACTGCCGAACCAGCGCCTGACGGCGTTCCGGGTCTGTCCAAATCCAGTCCTTGAACGCATCCCGGATCAGCTGCTGCTTCTGTGCCGCCAGCGTGGTTTCCTTGGCGTTCAGCACCCGCTTTTTGTGTCCGTCCGCATCCTCAACGGTGTCGTACACCTGCACATCCCGGAGGTTCAGGGAATCCTCCAGAATCTCATAGGCGCTGACACAATCTGTGCCGTAGGTATTCCACGCAGCAACATCATTGTAGGAAATCCGTTTTTTGTTGCTGATGCTCCATGCGGCGGTATAGGGAGAATACTGCACATCCATGGAATAGCGCAGATAGCTGGGGGTATCGAAGGTTTCAAACATGAACTGCTTGATGTAGGACCTGTCAATCCAGGTCGCGCCCAGCCGAACCTCAATCTCTGAAGCATCCAAATCCTTGGGCTGCGCAGCGAGCAAGGCTTCTACATTGACCTGATAGGCAGGATTCTCCGCCGCAGCTGCTTCCGCCTGCCGGAGCTTTTGCCGGACATTGCCGGACAGATACTCGTCCGCTGTTACCCAGCCCATGCCGTCCTCTGCATTGCCGAGGGTGGGGTCATGGAAAATCACACCCCGCAGTTCTGATGCCAGTTCCTCGGCGGTTTTCCCGGTGAGACTGGACATATATTCCATGTTCACCTCTGCCTTTTCCGCAATGGAAAGGGTCAGGGCTTCACTGGCGGTATCCACAGAGGTGACTACCCGGTGGGGCTGGATGGTGCGTTTGGTGAACATATCCGCCTTGCGCTGGAAATTGCCGTCATCGTCCATAACTTCCAGAGCGCATAGGAGGAAATAGGAGGAATCGTCGGAGAATGCCAGCCGGTTACCTCGGCTGTTGATAATACCGTATTTCTCCGTAAAGCTGTCGTAGAGCCGGTTTAGCTCCCCTTGCTTCTCAGCAATGGCGGAATCCGGGGTGGATTCCTGCATCTGGAGGTCAATCAGCTCATGGACGCAGGCACTGAGCGCCAGCATACCCTTGATACGCTCTTTGGCGGTGCCGTTCAGATCGGGTCTGACCATGATGCTGTTTTCCCGGAAGTAAACCTCCCCGTCCACAAGGGTATAGGAGAAGTTTTTCACATCCGGGTCAGCCGGAAGGGTGTTCTGAATGGTTTCGCTCTCGCCCAGATCGGGCAGTTCCGCTTCCTGATAGGTGCCCTGGATATGCTTCACCGCTTCATGGAGCGAGCTGGCAAGCGAAATGTTTTCAAAGGGTTCCACGGTGTAATCCATACCGTGAGCGGTGCTTTCGGAACTGTTTCTGCCCATGACCATTTCCGGGTGGTCGAGGAAATAGCTGTTGATGGCATAACCATCCTCGGTCTGCCCCAGATGCACCCAGTCCGGGTCAATTTCAATGGGGCGGTCACGCTTTTGCAGGAAGATAATGTCCGACACCACTTCTGTACCAGCGTTGGCTTTGAAAGCGGTGTTGGGAAGCCGGATGGCACCCAACAGATCGGCTCTCTGGGCAAGATACTTGCGTACAGAGGAATTCTGGGCGTCCATGGTGTATCGGCTGGGGACGAAAGCAACCACACCGCCGGGACGCACCTGATCCAGCGCCTTGGCGAAAAAGTAGTTGTGGATGTTGAAGCCCAGCTTGTTGTAGGCGGGGTCATTGACCTTGTACTGCCCAAAGGGAACATTGCCCACGGCAAGGTCAAAGAAGTCCCGGCGGTCCGTGGTTTCAAAGCCTGCCACGGTGATATTTGCCTTGGGATAAAGCTGTTTTGCAATCCGCCCGGTGATGGAATCCAGCTCCACACCGTACAGGCGGCTACTTTGCATTTTCTCCGGCAGCATCCCAAAGAAGTTGCCCACGCCCATAGACGGCTCCAGAATGTTGCCGGTCTGAAAGCCCATATTCCCAACCGCTTCATAGATGGCCCGGATAACCGTGGGACTGGTGTAGTGGGCATTCAGCGTGGATGCGCGGGCGGCGG
>ERZ791919.1752-NODE-1752-length-17609-cov-5.359918_pt1 | contig 17609 bp, 15 predicted proteins | sample MGYA00510137_ERZ791919 | MGnify/ENA primary metagenome ERZ791919 (study PRJEB30046, sample SAMN00792059) | human gut metagenome | study: EMG produced TPA metagenomics assembly of the A metagenome-wide association study of gut microbiota in type 2...
CGAGCCGACCCGAGCCCCGTCTCCGGATGCCGGCCCGGTTCCGGAGAAACCGGCCGGAGGCGGCTTCCCGTGGGCCTGGCTTCTGATACCGGCCTTGCTTCTTCTGCTGCCTCCGCGGCGGTGGACGGTGCTGTATCTCCGGCGGCAGCGAGCCCGGCGGGCAAATCTCAATCGCCGCTGCCTGCTGCTCTTTGCCAATGCCGAGAGCCTGAGCCATGCTTTGGGCACTGCTCCGCCGGAGGCGCTCCACGCCCTTGCGGAACGGGCCCGATACAGCCAGCACAGGCTGACCCCCATGGAGCTGAAGCCCCTGGAGGACTACCGCCGGGACTGCCGGGAACGGCTGGAGGAAAAGCCTCCGCTTCTTCGCTTTTGGAACAAATACATTCTGCTGCTCTATTAAGGAGGATATGCTATGGAAGAGAAATTCATTGCCGCCTGGGCCGCCGCCCGGGAAAAGGCCCTGGCCCTGGGCATCCGCATGCGCCCCGTTGCCCCGGAGGACGCTCTGAAAACCGCCCGGTATCTGCTGGACCACAACCGGTGCAGCGACAGCTTCGATGCCCTGGCCGCCAAGGGCCAGCTGGGGCTGAGTCTGGAGGCCCTGGCCACGGGCAGGCGCTTCACCGCCCTGTTCACCGACGAGCAGGCCAATACCGCCCTGGGGCGGCTGCTGGACGCGGGGTATTATCTGCAAAATTAAACAAGCCTTAAAGTTCAAATAAACTCTCTTTAAGGACTATTTCAGCATTCTGTGCTATAATCCTGTTATCAAAAAACACAGGAGGTTTTCGGAATGCTGCGCTACTATCTTGCTTACTCTTCTCTGCTGCCCATGCTGGCGGCTGTGTGTATTCTGGCGTATGTGCCCTACGGCGTATACGTCACCCGGCTCCACGGCCGGCGTTCCGGCCTTTACCATCTGGCCAAATGTGCCCTGGGGCTGTGTATTGCTTCGCTGCTGTATCTCACCATTTTCTTTTTCTATCCCAACATCACCTTCCACCCCGCCCGGCACCACCTGAATCTGCACCCCTTCATCTGGGTCACGGAGTGCTACGATGCAGGCCCCGCCGTCATGGCGGCCCAGCTGCTGCTGAACATCGCCATGTTCCTGCCTCTGGGCTTCCTGCTCCCCATCGCCGCCCACAAGCTGCGCACCCCCTTGTCCACCGCCGCCGTGGTTCTGCTGACCACCGTGGGCATTGAGACCTTCCAGTATTTCATCGGCCGCAGCGCAGACGTGGATGATGTGATCATGAACTTCCTGGGCGGCATTCTGGGCTACGGCTGCTATATGCTGCTGAACCGGTATCTTTCTGACACCCCCTGGTGGACCGCCATGCTGGCAGGCGACCCCCTGACCCCCGGCGTGACCCGCCTGCACCTGCACACCGCCGCATAAAACCCATTTCATGCAAAACCCCCGCCGATTTCTCGGCGGGGAGCTTCTTTATTTGGGGCAGGAGATTTCCATAATGCGCTCGATGGTCTCATGGAGGGTCCGGCATTGGGCGGTGTCGGCGGCCTTGTAATAGACCTCCTTGCCCTCCCGGCGGCTGACGATGAGTCCGGCGGACCGCAGGACCTTCAGATGGTGGGACACGGCAGGACTGCTCATCTCCATCAGAGACGACAGATTGATGACGCACTCCTCGCAGTGGCACAGCAGCCAGAAGATCTTCAGCCTGCTGGGGTCGTCCAGCTTTTTGAACACGTCCGCAACGGTGGAAAATTCCTCCGTTCCGGGCATTTTTTCCTTTCCACGCTCAAACACCCCGCCATGATTATGGGGCAAGCAGCAATCGCACATTCTCCGGGACCTCCTGTTTGGGCTTAAACTATTGCTTTTTATTATAGTTCAAAACACCCCCGGATGCAAGGAGAAAATTCCCTTTTGGACTTGCAAAAGGGGGCGAAAGGTCTTACAATAAACCCATCAACCACTCTAGATACAGAAAGGTGATTCCTATGCAGTACGACTTTACCTCTCTCATGGACCGCCGCGGGAAGGATGCCATCGCCGTGGACGGTGTCGGCAATCCCGGCTCCCCTCAGGCCCCCAAGGAGGGCTTCGACCTGATTCCCATGTGGATTGCAGACATGAACTTTCCCACCTGTCCCACCATTCAGCAGGCAATTATCGCCCGGACCCAGCACCCGGCCTTTGGCTACTTCAGCCCCACAGAGGAATACTACGATTCCATCATCCGCTGGCAGGGCACCCGCAACGGCGTTCAGGGCCTTGCCAAAGAGCACATCGGCTATGAAAACGGGGTTCTCGGCGGCGTCATCAGCGCCCTGAACTGCGTCTGCTCCCGGGGTGACAAGGTGCTCCTCCACAGCCCCACCTACATTGGCTTTACCCATTGCCTGGAAAACAACGGCTATCAGATCATCCACTCTCCCCTGGTAAAAGACCAGGCAAATGTCTGGCGCATGGACTTTGCGGACATGGAGCGCCGCCTGAAGGAGGAGCACATCCACGCCGCCATTCTCTGCAATCCCCACAACCCCTGTGGAAGAGTCTGGGAGAAATGGGAGCTGGAAAAGGCCATGGAGCTGTTCCGGAAGTACGATGTGTACGTCATCTCCGATGAGATCTGGTCCGACATCATCCTCGGCACCAATCACCACACCCCCACCCAGTCCGTCAGTGACGATGCCCGGAACCGGGTCTGTGCTTTCTATGCCCCCAGCAAGACCTTCAATCTGGCGGGCCTCATCGGTAGCTATCACATCTGCTACAACAGCTGGTGGCGAGACCGGCTGGAGAAGGAATCCTCCCTGTGCCACTACAATTCCATGAACGTGCTGTCCATGCACGCCCTCATCGGCGCTTACCGGCCCGAGGGCTATGTCTGGACGGACGAGCTGTGCCAGGTATTGACGGGCAACATTGACTTTGCCGTGGACTATATTGAAAAGCACTTCCCCGGCATCAGCGTCAGCAAGCCCCAGGGCACCTATATGCTCTTCGTGGACTGCACCGACTGGTGCGCCGCCCACGGCAAGACCATTGACGACGTGGAGCAGGCCTGCTGGGACGTGGGCGTCGCCATCCAGGACGGCCGGATGTTCCACGGAAGCTGCCACATCCGCATGAATCTTGCCCTCCCCCTCACCCGCGTCCAGGAGGCCTTCCGCCGGATGGATCGGTACGTCTTCAACGCATAAATACTATTTTTCAGCCCGCTGCGGTTTCGCAGCGGGCTGTTTTGCGTGAGGCACCCGCAAAGCGCGACCGGCTCAGCGCAATTGGAATAACTCCGCCTGAAATGCCAACTGTTTTCAATCCACGCTCCCCGTGTGGGGAGCGACCGTACTGCTCAAACAGAGTCACGATATAATCCGGATTTCAATCCACGCTCCCCGTGTGGGGAGCGACCCCGCTGATTGCGGAGCTTATAAGCAAGATAATCATTTCAATCCACGCTCCCCGTGTGGGGAGCGACAGGACTGCGGCAAAGTCTTTTCCTCCGTTGGAGCTATTTCAATCCACGCTCCCCGTGTGGGGAGCGACTCGTGTGGATAGCCTCCACCACATCGGCGTAGGATATTTCAATCCACGCTCCCCGTGTGGGGAGCGACGGATTCTGGATTCCGGCCACAGCGCAAATCTGCTATTTCAATCCACGCTCCCCGTGTGGGGAGCGACTCGTGCTTTGCAACCCACATTTATTCCGCTAAGGCATTTCAATCCACGCTCCCCGTGTGGGGAGCGACCGGTACGGCTTCCCCCGGGTTCGCGGCCCTCATATTTCAATCCACGCTCCCCGTGTGGGGAGCGACAAAGTCTGCGCCGCCGCCGGTCTTCCTGAGGTTGATTTCAATCCACGCTCCCCGTGTGGGGAGCGACTATACTGCATGGCAAAGAAAGGATGATTGGGGGAGATTTCAATCCACGCTCCCCGTGTGGGGAGCGACGTGTCTGCGTTCCTGATCGCTGTCCTGCCGCTGGTATTTCAATCCACGCTCCCCGTGTGGGGAGCGACACTGCTGCCGGAGGTTTTCATAAACCTGCTTTCGGATTTCAATCCACGCTCCCCGTGTGGGGAGCGACTTTGATTTTTCCGATGTTGATCACGCCCTGCCGGTCATTTCAATCCACGCTCCCCGTGTGGGGAGCGACAGGACTGCGGCAAAGTCTTTTCCTCCGTTGGAGCTATTTCAATCCACGCTCCCCGTGTGGGGAGCGACGGCACTGGGTCTCATCGTCCCAGACGGATTCCAGAATTTCAATCCACGCTCCCCGTGTGGGGAGCGACGAGCCCCCTTTTATCCTCGTCGGAACCACCAAGATTTCAATCCACGCTCCCCGTGTGGGGAGCGACCTTTCTTTTTGCCGCCGGACACGTTACCCAAAGTATTTCAATCCACGCTCCCCGTGTGGGGAGCGACGAGGGCCGATGCCTACGCCGAGGCCGATTTCTGATTTCAATCCACGCTCCCCGTGTGGGGAGCGACCTTTGTGCCCAATCGTCTTACCTGGAAGCACTGGATTTCAATCCACGCTCCCCGTGTGGGGAGCGACTCAACGCCAGTCTTTTCAAGCTGGATACCGAAAATTTCAATCCACGCTCCCCGTGTGGGGAGCGACCCGAGCCGGGCGAGTTATCCCGGCAAACAGAAAGATTTCAATCCACGCTCCCCGTGTGGGGAGCGACATTTACCCGGCAAACATTATTTAGATTCAGACTTATTTCAATCCACGCTCCCCGTGTGGGGAGCGACGATAAGCACCCTTCTGTTTTGCTTGTCCCACTGGGAATTTCAATCCACGCTCCCCGTGTGGGGAGCGACTGGGCTTGGCGCTTTCCAGCAGCGTCCGGTCGTAATTTCAATCCACGCTCCCCGTGTGGGGAGCGACATCATATCAATTTCCGCTTCTCTCCCGCTAACCCATTTCAATCCACGCTCCCCGTGTGGGGAGCGACGATGTTCTACATGCGTCTCCCGTACAGCCTTGAATTTCAATCCACGCTCCCCGTGTGGGGAGCGACGTAATTTTTGGCGTTATTTCGTATTTACGAAAGATTTCAATCCACGCTCCCCGTGTGGGGAGCGACTTTGCCAATCTTGGGGAGATGCCTATATATAAGGCTATTTCAATCCACGCTCCCCGTGTGGGGAGCGACTTCGGGGAAGTTAGAACTTAGGCTCCAGGCCGGGAACGATTTCAATCCACGCTCCCCGTGTGGGGAGCGACGTATTCTACGATAATCACACAAAGGTTCGCAAAGATTTCAATCCACGCTCCCCGTGTGGGGAGCGACGGCGTATGGCGATATCGAGGTATCCAAGTACGCATTTCAATCCACGCTCCCCGTGTGGGGAGCGACGCGCAGGAAATGCCTGCGTAAGGAGGGGAAAACATATTTCAATCCACGCTCCCCGTGTGGGGAGCGACTGTGCTACCGGCTGTAAGCGGCGTTGTGGACTGGTTATTTCAATCCACGCTCCCCGTGTGGGGAGCGACCAGAGATGACGACAACGACAAGACTTACTGGGAATTTCAATCCACGCTCCCCGTGTGGGGAGCGACGCGCAGAAAAACGCTTGTGCCGAGTGCGTTTTCGTCATTTCAATCCACGCTCCCCGTGTGGGGAGCGACTTCCGCACGGTAATTCCGGCCACGCACTGGGAGATTTCAATCCACGCTCCCCGTGTGGGGAGCGACTACTTTTCCTCCTTGATGTAACCCAGAATATGCAATTTCAATCCACGCTCCCCGTGTGGGGAGCGACCGCCCCGTGCCGATGCCTTTACCGAGCTGAGCGTATTTCAATCCACGCTCCCCGTGTGGGGAGCGACATTATCTTTGATTTTTTTGATGATGTCTTCGGTATTTCAATCCACGCTCCCCGTGTGGGGAGCGACGACGGCGACCTCCAGAACGCCCTTGCCGATGTGATTTCAATCCACGCTCCCCGTGTGGGGAGCGACTTTTCGGCTCTGGTAAGAGCCGTTGAAAGCTTTGAATTTCAATCCACGCTCCCCGTGTGGGGAGCGACCCTATTGCGATATCAACTATATGCTTTCTCAGTTATTTCAATCCACGCTCCCCGTGTGGGGAGCGACAAGCCGTGGACTTATCCTATTCTGATTTTTTGGAATTTCAATCCACGCTCCCCGTGTGGGGAGCGACGTCGCTGTCCTGCCGCTTCTGAACGAACTGATTCAATTTCAATCCACGCTCCCCGTGTGGGGAGCGACCGCCGGAACGCAATTGATAACGATGCTGTGCAGCGATTTCAATCCACGCTCCCCGTGTGGGGAGCGACAAAAACGGACTTGTCCTTGGACGGGTTTACGGGGATTTCAATCCACGCTCCCCGTGTGGGGAGCGACGTCTCTCACCTTTGAACCTTGGCGCTGATATCGGCATTTCAATCCACGCTCCCCGTGTGGGGAGCGACGAGCTTCCGCTGGTTGCTCCCGGCTTTTGGTTTTATTTCAATCCACGCTCCCCGTGTGGGGAGCGACTTTCGTTTGGCTTACGTGTATCAGTGCTATCTTATTTCAATCCACGCTCCCCGTGTGGGGAGCGACAGCTTTGTACCGCCGAAGGATTGCCCCCGGGGTATTTCAATCCACGCTCCCCGTGTGGGGAGCGACAGCAAAGATGCACAGATTTTTCTTTTGCATCTTCGGCAAAAAGGGTATTTTTTGTGATATTCTCCAAATTGGGCGCCATCTTCAGGGGATCGGCCGAAAAAGGCGGGGGGATTTCCTTTCTAGATCGGTGCGAACCTCCCGGGGGAAATATGGGTGCTTGGCGTTCGCGTTCAGAGAATCAGGGGGTCTTCGGGCGAATAGGCGGTTTTACAGCCAAAGTGTTCTATTTTCTTTTCGTATTGATTGCCAAGGTAGTAGAATCGCAGGCTGTCCTTTTCGGGGTCCATGATTGTCAGGAGCTTTGCCTGCAGGCTGCGGCACTGGGCTGCATCCAGGAGGCATTCAAAGACGGAATTCTGAACCCGCTGGCCGTAGTCCACGCATTTTTTCGCGATCTGGCGCAGGCGCTTTCTGCCGGCTGCGTCCTCGGTGTTTACATCATAGGTAATCAGTACCAGCATACCGTCACTTCCATAAAAAGGGTGGGTAGGCATCCAGGTCTCCCCGGATAAATCTGGCCAGCAGGAGCGCCTGGACATAGGGGATCATGCCCCAGCTCAGCTTTTCGTTCAGGTAGGGATGGGTCAGGGTGTCCCGCTTCCGCTCCTGCCAGGTTTTCAGGAATTTCCTCCGCCCGTCATCGGTCAGGAGCACGGCACCGCTGTCCTGGATCTGAAAGTCCTCCGGCCTGACCATTCGGTTGTTGACCAGCGTCAGCACAAACCGGTCCGCCATGCAGGGGCGCAGCTCCTCCATCAGATCCAGCGCCAGGGAGTTCCGGCCCGGGCGGTCCCGGTGGAGGAAGCCCACATAGGCATCCAGGCCAACGCTCTCCAGTGCGCTGGCGCAATCATGGGCCAACAGGCTATAGGCAAAGGACAGCATGGCATTCACACGGTCCAGCGGCGGGCGGCGATTCCGGCCGTGAAAGAAAAAGTCCTCTTTTCGGCTCAGGAGCATATGGTCAAACACGCCGAAATACGCGCCGGCCGCAACCCCCTCCAGCCCCCGCAAGGCATCCAGGTCCGTAACGCTCAGCACCGGAGGCAGCAGCTCCCGGATGCTCTGAGCAGCCTCTTCCAAGCCGCACCCCTCCACCCGGGGGCCGTGGTCCCGGCAGGTGCGCTGGATGCTGGCCGCGCTGTTGCTGAGCTTTCCAAAGATCATACACCGGGCAATTTCACAGCTACGCTGCACATCGTCAGCAATGCGGTACTGCTCCCGCCGGAGAAGCACATTGCCGCTGCTCTCTCCGCAGGTCCGGGCCAGGAAGCGGCCCCGGGGCGTGCAGAAGGCCAGCCCGATGCCCCGCTCGGCGCAGGCCCCCATCAGCGCCGGAGAGGCCCCGGAATAGGAAAAGCTGACGATTGTTTGCAGCGTGTGCAGCGGATACCGGGCAACCACATTCTTTTCCCGGTTTGCCAGGACATTCTCCCCCTCCAGAGACAGATAAATGTCCTCCGAGGTGACAAACAGCGTGTTCAAAAGCTGCTTCATGGCATCTCCTCCATTGCGGCTCTCAGATAGTCGGACACAGAGCGGCTTTTCATCAGCTTTGGCAGACACAGCTCCTTCAGGGAGCAGGCATTGCAGGATTTCGTGGGTTTCACCTTTGGTGTGTAGCCCCGCTTATAGAGATCGTGCATCTGTCCCAGCAGATCTTCCACCTGTGCCCGCAGCTCCGGCGTAAAGGCCACCTTCTGTCTGTGCCGGGTCTCCCCATAATAAAGCGCCCCTTCCGGGATATCGCAGCACAGCATATCCTCCAGGCACATGGCCTGTCCGCAGAGCTGGAGCGCATCGCCGGTGTCCTCCCTGGGCTGGCCCCGCTTGTATTCCACAGGATAGGGCTGCCACAGCCCCTCCCTTCCGGAAAGCGGGACGCCGGTGCTTCCCCGGCGATATTCCAGCACATCGCACTGGCCGGAAACCCCCAGCCGGGCAGAGAACACGCTGACCCCCCGGGTGATCACCAGATCTCCCCGGCTCTCCTGGAACGCGGTGTTGTGGGCATTTTCATGGAAAATCGCCCCGTCCGTGGTGCGGTAGTTCTCTGCCCACTGGTGCTCGATGTGGATGAGTGCCCACTGTCTGCGGCAGAATACAAAATGCTGCAAGCCGGACAGCTGGAGGAAGTCCTCCTCCTGATAGATCATCCCAGGTGCGTGCAGGTGACGCCTGCGGGCAGGCTGCTTTCATCCACGGTGACCTGATAATCCGAATAGCTTCTTGCCACGGTGACTTCAGGCTTACGCTGCGCCTTTACCAGGTCGAACAGCTTATAGGCCGGGGCGTTGCCCAGCTCGGAGTCATGCTTGAAGACAATCAGCTCCCGAACGGCCATTTTGCCCCGGGCGGCGGAATGATCCAGTTCAAACATGTTCAGGATGGCTGTCCACAGCAGTTCCAGATCCTCTTCCGAAAAGCCGGTGGTTTTACGGGCCAGGTTTGCAGACACATAGCCCTCCGCGCGGTACAGGCCATAAGGGACGATGTATTTCCGGCCCATTTCTGTGCCCTTCTTTTCCGCATCCGCTTCCGTCGTAATGGCAACACGGGTAATGGTGACCTCCTGGGGTACGATGGGATCTACGCTGCGGGCAAATCCCAGCTGCACAGGGCCGCGAACCTGTCCGCAGTTCAGTGCACCCTTGACAAAGGTGGTCATCACTGCGCCAAAGGTACGGATATCATAGAAATTCTGACACATGAAATCCCGAATTTTGGCATCTAAGTTTGCGTCCTTTTTCTTGGCTTCCTTCAGCTTGTCCGGCTCCACACCCACATAAGCGCATGCCTCCGCGTCGCTGCGGTTCAGAGGCACGCCGTCCTTAACATAAATGCGATAGCCTGGCTCCCTTTCTTTCGCGGTTTCCACATAGTTTCGGATCTTCCGTTTCAGGCAGACATCCGTCACCAGGCCATAGCCGGTTTCCGGGTCGATTCGCGGCATATTGCCTGCATCCGGGTCACCGTTGGGATTTCCGTTTTCCACATCGAAAAAGATCACGAATTCATAGCGGTTGGAAATGGTACTCATTTATTTGTCCTCCTTTTTTGTATAGCGGAACTGTTTCTGATGATAATAGCCCAAATTGAAGGAGCCCTGCTCCGGCAGCCCCAACCGGGTTGGATAGGCCTCGCCCAGCACATCTTTCAATGCGGCAATCTTGCGATCCAGTGCAATCCGCGCACCTGCATCCAACTTTCTCAAGTGCTTCTGGCACAAATTATCCAGAATGGGGAAAATCGTGGCAGGCGTTGCAGAGGCTGAATTGAAATACTTATCCTTGATAGTGGAATTGATTCCTGGATTTGCCCGTTCCTGCACCTCTTCGTACACCGCAAACAGGCGGCCCAGGGTGTAGGGAACATTGGTGCTGTTTTCGTTGAGACTCACGGTTAAGACCTCCTTCATATTCTCAGGATCGGAATTTTCCAATTTTTTCAGATAATAGGCCTTTAGGATCGCCGCCCGTCCGGGGGTGATCTCCCGTTCCGCACGAATGCGGAGCATAACGGCCTCCATCAGGGCTGCCGGATAGGGCGTCCCCTGGAAAATCGCCCGGGCTGTGGCACCGGCCAGAATTGGGGACGGAGACTTATCCGTCGTATTCAGGTTCACAGTCTCCCGCAGCAGGGCCCACAGGGGCACGATGGTGTACCGGCTTCCCACGATCTCCATACGTCGATAGTGATCATTTACATTTTTCATCAATGTACCAAAACTGTCCCGGTAGAAAAAGCGGACAGAGAGCCGCGCTGCATTGGGGGCAAGGCCCAAAATATAGAATGGGCGATTGGGATCTAGGCTCAGTTCCTCACAGGGCAGCCCCTGGGCCAGATTGCGCAGAGCACTTCTCAAATCGTTGTCCGTCAAGCCTTCCGGCGGTTCGTCTCCGAACAGGGACATTCCGGCAAAGAAATCATACTGCGGCTCTGCACCTTCTGCCCAGCAGACAACGGTGGTATCGCCGATGCGGTGGACATTTTCCCTGTCCGCAAGCAGGTAATTCAAAGCGGACGTATATGCAAAGGCAGCATATTTCCCCACCGGGGCATTGAGGCTCTGCTCCTTGCCATAGGAGCAGAAGGCAGGCGCATTGAAGGAGACAACGGCCGCACCGCTGGACTGGGCCCCTGCAACACCTTTGATCGTCGGGTGGACCGCCTCCGGCACATCCATTTTTCCGGTGACCAGGCACTGCTGCCGCTGCCCCTGGCTTTCGCCATAGCTGGCATTCCAGGCATTCCGAATTTCCGGGTCTTCCTGGGCAAAGCTGCCGTTCACCCGAAACGCCAGATTGCCGCCCTTCATGATTTCCTGCCAGGTGTCCGCCAGAGCAGGATAATTCTGCCCCTCTTTTGGATTCCATGTGTCGAAAAAAGCGAGAATTGCCTTGGCTGCCGGTGTGTCAACTCCATCCAGGAGCCGATGGTGCAGCTCTGCACAGGCCCGGAAACAGTTTTCGCTTCGCTCCGGTTTTCCCTTTTCATCCGCACCCAGCAGATAGCTGGAATTGTCCCACAGGAAGTTCGGCAGGATGCCGGAGGAACGTGTAACCGCAGCCGGCAGCTCCATGGGTGTCGGACGCAGTTGGGTCTTTTTCCCGACTTGAACCTCTGTCAGCTGGGGGACCACAGATTCCAGCATTCCGTTTTCGTCCAGGCACAGTGCATAGCTGATTTTTGCCGGTCCCCATCCGGGGCGGGCAATCTTGCCCTGCTGAACCAGGTCTTCAAACAGCCGGGTCAATGCTTGCAGGATCATGTCCGCACCTCCTCAGCATACATGGGCGGCACCTCCAGGACGCCATCCCGCAGAGTGGCGCGGAAGAAATGGGGGGTGATGTTTTCCGGATCGGAATAGTCCATATCCAGCAGCATCCAGCCCAGGTCTTTTTCTCCTTTCAGCTCTTCCGGACAGGGCGGCAGCTGGGTACAGGGCTTGAAATGGGCAGGAAACTCTCTTACGCCGAAACATGGCTGATGGTAAAATTGTCCCTTTTCCACCCTGCGGCGCATCATCTCCTGGAATTTTCCGGGATTGTCCGTGGGCGAGGCCCGCTGGGTCATTTCAAAATGGGCATCGATCACATAGTGCACATCCCGCAGCACCATGGCCGCCCGCTGCTGGATGCTCTCCGGTGTGGCCAGGTACAATTCTCCTCCCTTTTCCATGACGGATTGTGCTTTTCGGGCGCTGACGGTGTCTTTCACCTCGTTGCGCCGGATGTTGGTAAAGCGGATGGGGGCACAGACATGGATGCTGTCCACAATCCATTTCATGCCCGGATGCCACAGGACCGCGTCCAGCAAGCCCCGGGCAGCCGATGGGGTCATCACGTCATAGCTGACCCGTTCCGTCTTTAGCTCCGGCCTGGAAAAGAGTGCATACTCTCCCCAGACCTCAACAGAAATTGACATTGGTATTCTCCTTTCTTTTTTGTTCTCAGGTTCATTCTCATAATAGCACTTTACATCCGCATTGTCAAGTTCAGTAAATAGGAAAGTTAAAATTATTTTCCGTTTGACAAAGCAGAATCTCTGTGGCATACTATGACTGTCGAGTAACATCGTGGATTGAAATAGTAAATAGGACAGTTAAGTAAGCCGGAAGGGGGCAGAGCAGATGACGCTCTGCCCCCTTCCAGTTCTTCAAATAAATTCCGCTTTTCCCGCTTCCGCTTTTGTGGAAAGGCCCACTTCCGAATTGTACAGTTTTAGATTTACCAGAACTGCACTGTTTTCCGAAAGCAGCCGGATATCCCCCGCGCTGTAAAGGCTTTGGAAATCTCGGTCATAAATTCCCACACTGTACTGCCCGGCCCTGCGGTAATCCTCCCGGCTTGGCTGTCCGCCCAAAAGCGGGCGGCAAACAGCCTCTCCCTCTCCCAGCGGAATATACACGGTAAAGGTCTCCTTGTCGATCAGGTGGAAATTTTTGGCCACAGTCTCCATAGGCAGGATGTTCTCCGTTGTGGTTTTTATCACGGCAGACTTGTCCATATTTTCCCCGATCAGAGATCGCAGGGCAGTGAAATAATGCTGCATTGTCTCCGGCTTTGCGGGGTCTCCATCCTTCCTGAGCGCCTCCCGGGCTGCCTGAATCGGGATTCCCTGCAAAACCGGTACGGCATGCTCGCTTTGGAAATAGGTGACCATGCTGGACTCCGGATCACGCTTTCCTTCCCGGTTGCACCGCCCGGCCGCCTGGGCGATGGAATCCAATCCCGCCGTTTCCCGCCAGACCATTGGGAAATCCACATCCACACCGGCCTCGATCAGGGACGTAGATACCACCCGGCAGGGCAGCCCCTGCCTCAGTCGCTCCCGAACGGTACACAAAACCTGCTTACGGTGTGCAGGGTACATCAGGGTAGACAGGTGATAGCGGCCCTCTTCGGGCAGCAGCGCATATAGGGCCTGGGCTGCTTTCCGGGTATTGACGATGCAGAGCGCCTGGTTCTGTTCCCGCAAATTCTCGGCCAGTGCTTCATCGGAGAGCGTTCCGCCATCCCGGTAAGTCACCCGGCGAAAATCCCGGAAGCGTTCGGACACATTGGTACAGAGCTCGGTGATTTTCTGCTCCGGGCAGAACCGTCGGAACAGGTCTCCCAGCACCGGCTGCGTTGCCGTGCATAGGAGAACCGTAGACCGGAACCGGGATACCAGACTTGCTATGGCTCCGACGCAAGGCAGCAGATGGCAGGTAGGGATCATCTGCGCTTCATCAAAGATCACAACACTGTTTGCAATGTTGTGCAGCTTCCGGCACTGAGACGGGCGGTTGGAATAGAGGGATTCGAAAAACTGCACCGCCGTGGTTACGATCACGGGCGCATCCCAGTTTTCTGCCGCCAAACGCTGAAATTGATTCTTTTTGTTAGTTTCCCCCTCCTCATCAAGGGAAACGCCGCTGTGGTGCTCCACCACATTGTTTTCCCCCAGGATGTCGCAAAACACCGCGGCATTCTGCTCAATGATGGAGGTATAGGGAATTACATAGATCACGCGGCTCAGCCCCTGGTTTACCGCGTGCTGCAAAGCGAAAGCCAGCGAAGACACCGTCTTTCCGCCGCCGGTAGGGACGGTCAGAGAGTAGATCCCTCTCGGCGACCCCGCCTTTTCCAGGCATTCGGAGAGAATGGCACATCGATTTCTGTTCAATTCCGTGTTTCCGGGAAACCAGGGACGAATATAGGCATTCAGTCGCTCCAGGAGCACAGGCAAAGGATCGTAACCGTCCCGTTTGGAAGATGTCCCATCCATAAAGCGTTCCGTATCCAGATAATCCGCATCCACCAGGCAGGAATAGAGCATTCTTGTCCACATAGCCGCGGCATAGGAATCCAAATTTGGAGCCTTTCCGGGATTTGGCAGCGGTCCCTGCCAGTGGAAGGCCGGTATTCCACCGGGAAGCAATCCCTTTTTGATTCTTCCGGCTCCGGTGGGCGTTCCGGGAGAATCTGTCCTTGGATTGCCGAAGTCCGGCATTCCGCCATGGTGCCCAACAACGCACAGAGCCATGGCATTTTCCCGAATTTTGGCGCATTCCACCGCCCCTGCTGTAGCGTGGTCCACTTTTAGGCCACCGTTCAGCCGCTTCTGAAAGGCCTCGGAGGATTTGCCAATATCGTGGGCAAGCCCAAGGAGCTCTCCCCTGCCTCTTTCACCGAATGCCGCGGCAAACCCGCCGCAAAGCTGTGCCGTCCCCTGTAAATGTGCCTCTACGGTTTGCTCCCGCCCGTCCGGCGAGATATGTGCCAGGTAAGAATCAGGGACCATCCTCGCGCCTCCTTCTGTATTGCTTGATTGCTATCATTATAGCGCATGGAACGTCCAATAAACCGGACATTCTACGCATCGGATTTCTGTTTTTTATTATACATCATCCCCCACGTCTTTTCCACCTTCCGCGAAAAATTTGTCTATTCCGCGCAAAAATCAAGGGGACCGTCTCGGCATTGCGAGGCGGTCCCTTGGGGGGGTGATTTATTCCCGGGCCAGTGCCAGCAGGTTGGCATCCGTCAGGCCGGGGGTTGTGTAGGCGCCGTCCAGGAGGGCGTCTATGTTTTCGGCATCGTTTTCGATCTCCTTGGACATCAGCTGGGCCGTCTGAACGGCATCGCCGCCCAGGATTCGGCAGAGGAGGGCCAGGGAGACGATGAGCTTGCCCCGGCACACCAGGTCAAAATCCGAAATGGCCTGGAGCCAGTAGCGGCTGATGAGATACCGGAGCAGTGCCCGGTCCTCCTTTTGGAGGGGCCGGGGGCTGGGCGACGCCAGGCGCTTGCGCCAGGGCTCCGTCAGGATTTCCAGGTCCCGGAAAACCTTGAGAAAGGCTTCCCTGTCCCCCGGGCCTGTCAGGTCCCCGGCAGTCTCCATGGCGGCGGACAGATCGAAGGGGGCTTCCTCCTCCCCGTCCAGGATCGCCTGGGCGTGGTAGGTATAGAGCAGCAGGGCGGAGAGGGGTTCTTCCGCCCCGGTCACCAGGTCCATGGCCGTCTGCCGGGTTTTCAACAGGAGGTCCATGTCCCTTTGATCATAGTCCGTCTTCTCCTCTGCCTTGCCCTGAGAGGCCCAGCTCCAGCCCTCCCGGCTCAGAAGGATTCGCGCACTCTCCGGGCAGCTGAGCTCCAGACCCAATTCCGTAAAGCTGCCATAGTCATGGCGCAGCCTTGGGAAATCCCGGCAGGTATTGCACAGGGCGTGCTCCCCCAGCTCTGCCTGGATGCGGCACAGGCCGTCGGCGCGCCACATGGGGCAGCGGCCATTGTCCAGGGTCAGGTAGGTATCCCCGTCCTCATCCTGCAGGAATTCCCGCAGCTTCTCCCCCAGCGCCCCGGGGAGCCCACGGTAGAGAGCAGCCTTCTGCGCATCTACCGCCACATCCCACTCCTTGCAGCAGCTATCCGGGCAGCAAGCAGCGATACAGTGGAACGAATCATAAAAATCAGGCTTGCGAAGCTCCATAGGCATTTCCTTTCTATCCCTTTGTTTCCTCGTAAAACACGCCCAAACTGCCCACATAGTGGGGCTTCCAGGGGCGGTTTTTGCCGCAATAGTGGATGATCACGGTATTTTCCCGCACCCAGGTCAGGTCGTGCCGGGGATTTTCGGGGTTGGCGTTGTAGATGTTCAGGATACGGTCGCTGAGGTTGTATTTCTGGGTGTCTGCCAGCAGGATCTTGTCCCCGTGCATTACGGTGAGCAGGTCCTGGTCCGGCAGCCAGAAGGTGTCGATTTTTTCCAAAGCCGTCCGGCGGAGCATGTCCATGGTCAGGTTTTCCCGCAGCGCTGCCAGATTCAGCACAATCACGCCGGTGTTCACATAGGGCGTACCTGCCGGGACATTCAGGCGGCGGTCATTGAGCCGGGTCAGGGTCTCACGGACATGGGTGCAGGCAATGTAATAATTGCCTGCAAACTCCATGGCGTACAGCTCCCGCAGGGGGTTGATCACCAGGGTATCCACATCCAGATAGAGGATTCTGTCCAATTCTTTCGGCAGCAGCAGCGGCGCTGCCAGACGGTAGAAGATCTGCCTGGGGTAGCGGCTGCTCTCCGGGAAGCCCTCAAAGTCCTTGGCATTCACCGCCGCAAAGCGGCAATGCACCCGGTCGCTGACGGCTTCGATAGCCCCAAAATCCTCTTCGGTCAGGTCCGAATGGAGAATATAGGCGTCATACGCCTCCTCGCCCCCGTTTTTCACGATGGAGCGAAGGCACTGGCAGAGCAGGGGGCGGAAGCTTTGATTGATGCAGAACAGCAGGTTCATTTGTTCAGCAGCTCCATGAATTCCTCGCCGGTAATGGTCTCCTTCCGGTAGAGGTACTGAGACAGGGTCTCCAGCTTGTCCCGGTTCTCCTTCAGCAGGTTCAGGGCCTTCTCATGCTGCTGCTTCACCGTCTCCACCACCAGAGCATCGATCTTGGCCTGGGTCTCGGCAGAGCAGGCCAGGCTGGTGTCGCCGCCCAGATATTGATTGGTAACGGTTTCCAGGGCCACCATATCGAAGCTGTCGCTCATGCCGTAGCGGGTGATCATGGCCCGGGCCAGCTTGGTAGCCTGCTCGATGTCGTTGGAAGCGCCGGTGGAAACGGTGCCCAGGGCCACCTCTTCCGCGGCACGGCCGCCGGTGAGGGTGGCGATCTTGTTCTCCAGCTCCTCCTTGGTCATCAGGTAGTGGTTGCCCTCCTCCACCTGCATGGTGTAGCCCAGTGCGCCGGAGGTTCTGGGGATGATGGTGATCTTCTGCACGGGGGCGGAGTGGGTCTGCAATGCCGCCACCAGGGCATGGCCGATCTCATGGTAGGAAACGGCCATTTTCTCCTTGTCGGTGAGAATGGCGTTCTTCTTCTGGTAGCCCGCAATGACGGTTTCAATGGATTCCTCCAGATCCGCCTCATTCGCGGCCTTCCGGCCATCCCGGACGGCACGCAAGGCGGCCTCGTTGATGATGTTGGCCAGCTCTGCGCCGCTGGCACCGGAGGCCATCCGGGCGATGGTCTCAAAATTCACGTCCTCCGCCAGCTTGACCTTCTTGGCGTGGACCTTCAAAATGGCCTCCCGGCCCTTCAGGTCCGGCAGCTCCACGGGAACCCGGCGGTCAAACCGGCCGGGGCGGGTCAGGGCGGGGTCAAGGGATTCGGGCCGGTTGGTGGCAGCCAGGATCATAACGCCGGAGTTGCCCTCAAAGCCGTCCATTTCGGTGAGCAGCTGGTTCAGGGTCTGCTCCCGCTCGTCATTGCCGCCGTAGGCCCCGCCGGAGCGCTTCTGGCCAATGGCATCGATCTCATCGATAAAAACAATGCAGGGCGCCTTCTCCTTGGCCTGCTTGAAAAGGTCCCGAACCTTGCTGGCGCCCATGCCTACGAACATCTCCACAAATTCCGAGCCGGAAATGGAGAAGAAGGGCACATCCGCCTCACCGGCCACGGCCTTGGCCAGCATGGTCTTGCCGGTGCCCGGAGGGCCTACCAGCAGGA
>ERZ791919.1754-NODE-1754-length-17599-cov-13.726801_pt1 | contig 17599 bp, 16 predicted proteins | sample MGYA00510137_ERZ791919 | MGnify/ENA primary metagenome ERZ791919 (study PRJEB30046, sample SAMN00792059) | human gut metagenome | study: EMG produced TPA metagenomics assembly of the A metagenome-wide association study of gut microbiota in type 2...
AGCCGCCGTCGCTGCCGGCGAACACGGCGCAGCGCCCGCCTGCCGCTCTGGCGATGGCGTCGCACAGGCGGCGCACACCGTCGCCGTCCAGCTTCTCCGTGATGTGCAGGACGCTGCCGGCGTTCCGGTACTGCGCCGCCGTGTGGGAAAAGGCAGCTTCCTCCAGCCGGACGGCCTTCTCCTTGAGAGAGAGCAGCTCCCCCTGCAAGCGTTCCACGGCGGCGAAGGCATTTTGGGGCTTGACGGACAGTGCCTGACCGATCTGGCGGGCCTGCTCCCAGCCGCCAGACAGACAGTCCAGCGCCCGTTGACCGCACAGCAGCTCCAGCCGCACGCCGTCCCGGAGCCTCTGGCAGCTCAGCAGCTTTACCAGCCCTACCTGACCGCTGCGGGCCACATGGGTGCCGCAGCAGGCGCACCGATCCGCACCGGGGAACTCCGTGATCCGCACCGGGCCGGTCAGCTCCTTTTTGCTGCGATAGGGCAGAGCGGCCAGCTCCTCCGGGGAGGGGTACCAGATGTGGATGGGGTGGTCGGCCCAGATATAAGCGTTGGCCTGCCGCTCCACCTCCAGTGCCTGTTCCCATGTGATGGGGGCGTTGTAGTCAATGGTGACCACGTCCGCGCCCATGTGGAAGCCCACATTGTCACAGTGGAAGGCGCTGCACAGCATGCCGGAGATGATATGCTCACCGGAGTGCTGCTGCATGTGGTCAAACCGCCGCGCCCAGTCGATATGGCCGCCCACCGCCGCGCCTACGGGCAACGCCCGGTCGCACAGGTGCGTGACGATGCCGTCTTGCTCGTGTACATCCAGCACGCGGGCATTGCCCAGCGTGCCGTGGTCGGCGGGCTGGCCGCCGCCCTCGGGGTAGAAGGCGGTGCGGTCAAGGGTGACGGAAAAGCCGTTTTTCACGGTCTCGCAGGACGCCACCACGGCGGTGAAGTCCTGCGTATAGGCATTTTCATAGTAGAGCTTGACGGTGTCCATCAGTCATCCTTTTCCACGTCGCCCACGATGGCGATGTGCAGCTCATCCAGCTGCTTCTGCTCCACGGCGGAGGGCGCGCCCATCATCACATCCTGCGCGTTCTTGTTCATGGGGAAGGGGATGATCTCGCGGATGGAGCTTTCACCGGCCAGCAGCATCACCATGCGGTCGACGCCCGGGGCGATGCCGGCATGGGGAGGCGCACCGTAGCAGAAGGCGTTGTACATGGCGGGGAACTTCTTCTTCACGTCCTCCTCACCCAGACGCACCAGCTCGAAGGCCTTGATCATGATCTCGGGGTCATGGTTCCGGACGGCGCCGCTGGACAGCTCCACGCCGTTACACACCAGATCGTACTGGTCGGCGGTGATGGTCAGGGGGTCGATCTCGCCCCGCTCGGCCTTCAGCAGTACCGCCAGCCCGCCGCTGGGCATGGAGAACGGGTTGTGGCAGAATTCCAGCTCGCCGGACTCATCGCCGATCTCGTACATGGGGAAGTCCACGATCCAGCAGAACTCGTAGCGCTCCTTGTCCATGTGGCCCTCGCAGGCGGCGCCCAGCTTATTGCGCAGGACGCCGGCGGTCTTGATGGCCGCGCCCTTGTCACCGGCGGCCACGCCCACCAGCATATTGGGCTTCAGGCCCAGCTTGGCGGCGAGCGCCTCATGGCAGCCGCCCAGGAACTTGGCGATGCCGCCGGCCAGCTGGCCGTTCTCGTCCACCTTGAACCAGTAGGGCTTGCTGCCGGACTGCACCTCCACGTCGGTGCAAAGCTGGTCAATGGCCTTGCGGGTCAGGGTGCAGTCGCTGACGGCGATGGCCTTGACCACCTTTCCGTCGATCTGCTCGAAGCCGCAGCCCTTCACCTCACCGGAGATGTCGGTGAGGGTCAGGTCGATACGCAGATCGGGCTTATCGGAGCCGTAGGTCTCCATAGCGTCGTTGTAGGCGATACGGCGGAACGGCGCGGCAGAGGCCACATTGTAGGTGCCATACTTGGCGAAGATGGGGGGCAGCACATCCTCCAGCACGGCGAAAACGTCGTCCTGGGTGGCGAAGGCCATCTCCATATCCAGCTGGTAGAACTCGCCGGGGGAGCGGTCGCCCCGGGCGTCCTCATCCCGGAAGCAGGGGGCGATCTGGAAGTAGCGGTCGAAGCCGGAGGTCATCAGCAGCTGCTTGAACTGCTGGGGGGCCTGGGGCAGCGCGTAGAATTTGCCGGGGTGCTTGCGGGCGGGTACCAGATAGTCCCGGGCGCCCTCGGGGGAGGAGGCGGTCAGGATCGGTGTGGTGATCTCCAGAAAGCCGTGGTCGGTCATGGCGGCGCGGAGGGCGGCCACCACCTGGCAGCGCAGGATGATGTTCTGCTTCACGGCGGGGTTGCGGAGATCCAGATAGCGGTACTTCAGGCGCTGCAGCTCGTCGGCCTCGCGGCTGCGGTTGATCTCAAAGGGCAGGGAGTTGTAGCGGCAGCGGCCCAGCACTTCGATCTTGCTGGGCACCACCTCGATGTCACCGGTGGCCTGCTTGGGGTTCTTGCTGGCGCGCTCCCGCACCACGCCCTCCACGCTGATGGTGGACTCCTTGTTCAGGTCGCGGATGACGGCCATCATATCCTCCGTCTCCACCACGATCTGGGTGGTGCCGTAGAAGTCGCGGAGCACCACGAAGGCGAAGTTCTGACCCACGGCGCGGACGTTCTCCATCCAGCCTACCAGCTTCACGGACTGGCCCACATGCTCCAGCCGCAGCTCGTTGCAGGTATGTGTGCGCATCTGCATCATTGTTTTGTCCTCCTATTGTGATAATGTTTTGTATAATCAAAAGAAAATATTACGAATAGTTGTCTGATTTGGCGCGTTGGCGTGGGTTATTTCTCCACGATGACCGTGCCTGCGTTCCGGGCGTCGAGGCCGCGACGGATGAGGCCCAGCGTCTCGTCAAAGGGCAGGGTGGTCTGCTGGCCGGAGGCCATGTCCTTGCAGGTCACCACGTTCCCGGCGATCTCGTCGTCGCCCAGAAACACCACATAGGGTACACCCAGCTTGTCGGCGTAGCTCATCTTGGCCTTGAACTTCTTCTGCTCGGTGTAGAGCTGGGTGCGGACACCGGCGGCGCGCAGGCGGGTGGCCAGCGTTACGGCGGGGGCCAGCTCGGCGGTCATGGGCAGGATCAGCACGTCGGCGGGGGCGGTGGGGAGGCCGGGGTTCAGCATGCCTTGCTCGCCCAGTACATAGAAAAGACGGGTCAGGCCGATGGAGATGCCCACGCCGGGCAGCTGCTTGTCGGTGTAGTACTCCGCCAGATTGTCGTACCGGCCGCCGGAGCAGACGGAGCCGATCTCCGGGTGATCCAGCAGCGTTGTCTCATACACCGTGCCGGTGTAGTAATCCAGTCCACGGGCGATGGTCAGGTCTACGGCGAAGTTCTCCGCCGGAACACCGAAGGCGGACAGGTATTTTACCACGGTGTTCAGCTGGTCAAGACCCTCGTCGAACACCTCGTTGCGGCCCCGGTAGGATTCCAGCGCGGCCAGCACCTGCTCGTTGCCGCCGGTGATGGCGATGAACTTCAGGATATCATCGGCGCTTTCGGCGGACACGCCGCACTCGTCCGTCAGCAGTGTCCGCACCTTCTCCGCGCCGATCTTGTCCAGCTTGTCCACGGTGCGCATGATGTCGCCGGACCGCGCCGTCAGGCCCAGCATGGCGTAAAAGCCGTTGAGGATCTTCCGGTTGTTGACGCGGATCTGGAACCGCTTCAGGCCCAGCGAGGTAAAGGTCTGGTAGATGATGGCGGGGATCTCCGCCTCGTTGGTGATGTCCAGCTTCCCGTCGCCGATGATGTCAATGTCCGCCTGATAGAATTCCCGGAAGCGGCCCCGCTGGGCGCGCTCGCCCCGGTAGACCTTGCCGATCTGGTAGCGGCGGAAGGGGAAGGACAGGTCGTTGTAGTGCAGGGCCACATACTTGGCCAGCGGTACGGTCAAGTCGAAGCGCAGCGCCAGATCGGCGTCACCCTTCTGGAAGCGGTAGATCTGCTTCTCCGTCTCGCCGCCGCCCTTGGCCAGCAGCACCTCGCTGGCCTCGATCACCGGCGTGTCCAGCGGCGTGAAGCCGTACAGGCTGTATGTGCGCCGGAGGATATCCATCATTCGCTCCATCTGCTGCTGGGGCTGAGGCAGCAGCTCCATAAAGCCCGAGAGGGTGCGGGGTGTCATCTTACTCATTTTCCGTCTCTCCTTTATCCTCTGTGTTTTCCGTTTCCTCTGTGCTGCCGTCTGTAATGGCGGCGTCCGCGCCATGCTCCAGCGTGTGGGACGCGGCTTCCCGCGCGGCCTCGGCCTCCGCCTCGTGCTTCAGCTCCCACGCCACCTCGCGGTAGATGTTGTCCAGCTCCACGCCCTTCTTTTTTCCGGCGCGGCCCATGATGACGCCGCCGATGACCGCCAGCACGATCCAGACGTACCAGGTGCGGGGGAGGGCCACCGCCAGCACGCAGAAGGGCAGGATGCCCAGCCACGCGCCCATCTCGGCGTAGTTCTCCTCCACGGCGTGGTAAATGCCCTTCTTCTCCCGGATGGCGGCGGTCTTTTTCAGCTGCGCCCGGCACATGCCAAGACGCAGCAGCGCCAGTGCCGCCAGGGGAATGAAGATGTCGTAGGTGTGGGTGTTGATGAAATCGATCACTTTCTGCATAGTTTCTCCTTTTCGGCGCCACGGAGCGGGAAAGCGATGAAAAAACGCTCCCGTCCCCTGTGTTTGGACGAGAGCGTAGAAACACTTCGTGGTGCCACCCAATTTCAGCCGCCATGCGGCCCTTTCTGCTCCTGTTACGGGGAGCACGCCGTGGATGTTTCCATCCCCGCTCGTCTGCTGTCTTGGCCCGTTCTGCCGCGGTGCGCTTTCAGCCGGCGGCGCACCTCTCTGCTGGCGGCGTTGTGCGGGTTACTCCTGCAGATTCAACGCAGTTGTCCCTTATTCTATGCGATTATCCGCCCGTTGTCAAGGCGCTTTACGCGGTGAAGGGCTTGCTCTTGGGGTTTACGATGTCGCGCCAGTCCAGATAGCCCTGATCCAGACCCAGCACCAGCATTTCGGCGGTGGCCAGATTGCTGGCAAAGGGGATGTTGTTCTGGTCGCACAGGCGGGAGATGTAGGTCACATCCTCGTCGGCGGTCTTCTGGTTGGGGTCGCCGAAGCACAGCACCATGTCGATCTCGTTGTAGGCGATGCGGGCCGCGATCTGCTGGCCGCCGCCGTGGGCAAAGGAGAGGAACCGGTGGATGGTCAGACCGGTGGCCTCGGCGATCTGCTGGCCGGTGCGGGCGGTGGCGCAGAGGGTGTGCTTGGCCAGTATGCCGCAGTAGGCGGTGCAGAACTGCACCATCAGCTCTTTCTTGTTGTCATGCGCCATCAAAGCGATATTCATAAGGGGCGCTCCTTTCTCCGTTATATCTTCATCAGGGGCACTTTGCGGCCCATGATGCGTTTGGCAATGTTTTCGTAGGCCCGGGCGGCATAGTAGTTGCGATCGCGCAGCACCAGCCCCCGGTTCAGGCAGTAGGGGACATCCTCGTCCTCCGGAATGACGCCCAGCAGGGGCAGCCCGGCGGTGTCGATGGCGTCGTCGATGGTGGTATGCAGCGCCCGCAGGGTCTTGCGGGAGACGCGGCCCACCACCAGATGCACGGCGTTGGCCGGAAAGGCGGACAGCTCCATGGCGGTGCGCTGGGCGTCCCGCATGGCGGAGATGTCGGTGGTGGTGACAACGATGACCTGATCAGCCATACAGGCGGCCATCTTGAAGCCCTGCCCCAGTCCGGCGGGGGCGTCCATCAGGCACCAGTCATACCGTTCCCGTATCTCGCGGGCCAGCGCCGCCAGCTGCCGTACCGTCAGCGCCAGCGGCTTGTCGGCCATGGGCGCGGTCAGCAGATCCAGCGTGGGGTACTGCTCATGGGTCACAGCGGCCTGCTCCAGCGTGCAGCGCGCCGCCAGCACATCGGAGAAGTCCATCAGCGCACGGTCGCTGAGGCCCAGCGCCAGATCCAGATTCCGCAGGGTGATGTCGCAGTCCATGCACAGGACGTGCTGGCCAAGGGAGGCCAGCGCCAGTCCGGTATTGGCGGTGAAGGATGTCTTGCCGGTGCCGCCCTTGCCGGAGACGACGGCGATGATCTTTCCCATGTGACCCTCCTTTCCGGGTGATGCCGCTATTTCAACGGCGCTTTTTTCATACGGGCAAAGCTACGGGGGTAGACGGCTGGGGTGTCCTTGACCTTTTCGATGACCACCAGCCGGTGGCGCACCTGCGTCTGCGGCACGGTGTAGTCCCGGATGGCGGCGATGCGGCCGCCCAGTTGGCCCGCGGCACCCCGCGCACCGTCGATCTCCTCATCAGAGGAGACGGATTTCATGGCCAGGAACTGCCCGCCCACCTTTACCAGCGGCAGCGTCAGCTCGCACAGCAGGTTCAGGTTGGCCACGGCACGGGAGGCGGCGATGTCGTACTGCTGTCGGTGGCCGGCGGCGTATTCCTCGGCACGGGCGTGAACACAGCTCGTCCGCGCCAGCGATAGGGAGGCGCACACCTCCCGGAGGAAGTCGACGCGCTTGCCAAGACTGTCCAGCAGCGTCAGGTCGAAGTCCGGCTCCAGGATCCGCAGCACCATGCCGGGGAACCCGGCGCCGGTGCCCACGTCGATGACCCGCTTGCCCCGCAGGTCTGCCATGGTCAGCAGCGCGGCGCAGTCCAGCAGGTGCAGGGTGGCCACCTCCTGCGGCGCCGTGATGGCTGTCAGGTTCATGACCTTGTTTTTCTCCAGCAGCAGCGCGGCGTAGGCCTCCAGCTGGGGCACGGCGTCTGCGGGCAGGCCCAGCTGTGCCAGTCCCCGCGTCAGGATATCTCTCATTTCTGCTGCTCTTTCAGCAGGTCGCGGATCTCGGTGAGCAGCTCCTCCGCAGTGGGGGCGTCAGGCTCCTCCGGCGCGGGCTCCTCGTCCTTTTTGCCCAGAGAGTGCAGCTTATTTATACCCTTGACCAGCAGGAACATGGCGAAGGCCACGATGATGAAATCCAGGATCACAGCCAGCAGATTGCCGATGCCCAGCGTGACGGGGTCGGCCCCGGCCTCCACGGCGGCGCTGTTGAGCAGGATGTTCCACTGGGTCAGGTCGATGCCGCCGGTGATGAGCCCGATCAGGGGCATGATGATGTCGTTGACGACAGAGGTGGTGATCTTGCCGAAGGCGGCGCCGATCACAACACCGATGGCCATGTCCAGCACGTTGCCGCGCATGGCAAAGGTCTTAAATTCGTTGAAAAATTTCTTCATGGATCAAATTCTCCTATACGAACCGTATAAACTCTATAAAATACTACGATACGCTATCAAGGCTCTGCTCAGTGCAGCGGCACCAGACGTTCCTTGCCGCCCATGTAGGGGCGCAGGGCCTCCGGTACCAGCACGGAGCCGTCCGCCTGCAAATTGTTCTCCAGGAAGGCGATGAGCATGCGGGGCGGCGCCACCACGGTGTTGTTCAGCGTGTGGCACAGCTGCATTTTGCCGCCGGCGTCCTTGTAGCGGATCTTCAGGCGGCGGGCCTGCGCGTCGCCCAGATTGGAGCAGGAGCAGACCTCGAAATACTTCTGCTGACGGGGCGACCATGCCTCGATGTCGCAGGACTTGCACTTCAGGTCGGCCAGATCGCCGGAGCAGCACTCCAGCTGCCGCACGGGGATATCCAGTGAGCGGAACAGCTCCACGCTGTACTGCCACAGCTGCTCGTACCATTTTTTGGAATCCTCCGGCTTGCAGACCACGATCATCTCCTGCTTCTCGAACTGATGGATGCGGTAGACGCCGCGCTCCTCGATGCCGTGGGCGCCCTTTTCCTTGCGGAAGCAGGGTGAGTAGGAGGTCAGGGTCTGGGGCAGCTTGTCCTCCGGGATGATCTGGTCGATGAATTTGCCGATCATGGAGTGCTCGCTGGTGCCGATGAGGTAGAGATCCTCGCCCTCGATCTTGTACATCATGGCGTCCATGTCCGTCTGACTCATGACGCCCTCCACCACGTTGCCGTGGATCATAAACGGGGGGATGCAGTAGGTAAAGCCCTTGCCGATCATGAAGTCCCGGGCGTAGGCCAGCACGGCCTCGTGGAGGCGGGCGATATCGCCCAGCAGGTAGTAGAAGCCGCTGCCGGACACGCGGGCCGCGGCGTCCATGTCGATACCGTCGAAGCGCTCCATGATGTCGGTGTGGTAGGGGATGTCAAAGTCCGGGGTCTTGGGCTCGCCGAAGCGCTGCACCTCCACATTGCAGCTGTCGTCCGGGCCGATGGGCACGGAGGGGTCGATCATTTGGGGAATTACCAGCATGATCTTGTTCAGGGCCGCCTCGGCCTGCTCCTTCTTGGCCTCCAGCTGGGCCATGCGTTCGGCATCGGCCTTGACGGCGGCGTTGTTGGCGTCGATCTCCATCTGAATGGCAGATCTTTCAGCCTCGTCGGTGCATTTTTTCAGCTTGCCGAACAGGGGGCCGTTGGCCTTGGACAGCTTGTTGCGCTCGGCCTTCAGCGCCTCACCGTCGGCAATGGCCTGACGGCGCTCGGCGTCCAGCGCAATGGCCTCATCTACCAGAGGCAGCTTGGCGTTCTGAAACTTCTTGCGGATGTTTTCTTTAACAGCCTCCGGGTTTTCCCGGACAAATTTGATATCCAGCATTGTTTTTACCTCGTTCTTCTGAATGTTTCACGTGAAACAGCGTTATTTCTTTCTGATAGTGTGGAGCGCGTCCAGCAGATCGTTGAGATCGTCCGTGCCGTAGTATTCCAGCTCGACGCGGCCCTTTTTGCGGCCGGTGACAATGCGGCAGCCCCGGCCCAGACGTTCTCCCAGCTCCTTGGCGGCTTCCTCGGCGTAGTTGACGGTCAGCGGGTCTTTTGCCGGCTTTTCCGGCGCCTCTGCCAGCAGCTTCTTGGCCAGCAGCTCCGTCTGCCGCACGGATAGATCATTTTTCAGCACGGCGGCGGCGGCTGTCTCCTGCTGCTTGGCGGGGAGGGGGAGCAGCGCTCTGGCGTGGCCGCCGGACAGGCGTCCGTCCTCCACCATGGCCCGCACCGGCTCGCACAGGTTCAGCAGCCGCATGGCGTTGGCCACGGCGGGGCGGGACTTGCCCACCCGCTTGGCTGTCTCCTCCTGCGTCATGCCGTACTGCTCCATCAGAACCTTGTAGCCCTCGGCCTCCTCGATGGGATTCAGATCCTCCCGCTGGAGGTTCTCAATCATGGCCAGCTCCATGGCCTTGCGGTCGTCGGCTTCGATGACCACGGCGGGCACCTGCGTCAGTCCGGCCATACGGGCGGCACGCCAGCGCCGCTCACCGGCGATGATCTGATAGTACCCGGATTGCAGCTTCCGCACCGTCAGCGGCTGGATGATGCCGTGCTGACGAATGGAATCAGCCAAATCGGCCAGCGCGTCGGGGTCGAACAGCTTGCGGGGCTGCGCGGCACAGGATTCCACCTGGCTGATGGGCAGCATCAGACTGCTCTTTTCATCGTTCAGCTCCATCATGTCGTCGCCCATCAGAGCGCCGAGGCCCTTGCCTAAACCCTTGGATGTTCCTGCCATAGTGCGTCTCCTTTCAGGCGTTTCGCCTCAAAAACTCGTCTGCCAGCGCGATGTAGGCATCCGCGCCCCGGCAATTCCGGTCGTAGGCGGTGATGGGCCGCCCGTGACTGGGCGCCTCGCTGAGCCGGACGTTCCGAGGGATCACGGTGCTGTACACCTTGGCGCCGAAGAATCGCTTGACCTCCTGCGCCACCTGAATGGACAGGTTGGTGCGGCCATCGAACATAGTCAGCAGCACGCCCTCGATATCCAACGAGGGGTTCATGCTGCGGCGCACGATGCGCACCGTGTTCATCAGATCGCTGAGCCCCTCCAGCGCGTAATACTCGCCCTGCACCGGCACCAGCAGGCTATTGGCGGCGCACAGTGCGTTCAGTGTCAGCAGCTCCAGCGAGGGGGGGCAGTCGATAAAGATGTAGTCGTACTGCTCCGCCACCTGCCGCAGCGCGGCCTTCAGCAGGAACTGCCGGTTTTCCAGCTCGATCATCTCCACGCCGGCGCCAGCCAGCGCCTTGCTGCTGGGCAGCACGTCGCCATAGGGGGTGGAGACGATGGCCTTCGCCGTCTCCGTGCCGTTGATGAGCACGTCGTACACGCCGTTGGACACGGACTTATCCACGCCCATGCCGCTGGTGGCGTTGGCCTGCGGGTCGAAATCGCACAGCAGCACCCGCTTGCCTTTGGCCTTGACGGCGGCGGCCAGATTGACACAGGTAGTGGTCTTTCCCACACCGCCCTTCTGATTGACGATGGCAATGATCTTTGACACGGCAAACTCCTCTTTCTGTCTGATTCTGTATCTTTCTTAGTATACCACAAGAGTGGTCAGTTTCAATAGAAAATTTGCAATTTGCGAAAGATGTTTCACGTGAAACGTCGAAAAAATAAAATTTCCTGTGGATGTTTCACGTGAAACATCCACAGGAAAAACACTATGACAGCAAAATTACACCGTCCAGCGGCGGCAGAGTCAGCTGTACCTGCCCCTTCTGCACCAGAAACTGCTGACCGGTGACGCCGTCGCGGCACAGCGGGCCGTCCCAGTCCAGCGCCAGCGTCAATACCTGCGTGCCGGCGTTCATCGCCGTTACCGTGCGCTCATCGCCGCAGCGGCGCTCTATGACCAGTCCACCGCCCTGCGCGTACAGGTAGCGGATATCGCCCCGCCGCAGGGAAGGGCGCTGTGAGCGCAGCTGTCCCAGCTGCCGGAAGAACGCCAGCAGCGCCTCATCCTCCTGCCCCCAAGGGTATGTGCCGCGATTCAGAGGGTCTTCGAAGCCCTGCATCCCGGCCTCGTCGCCGTAATAGAGAGTAGGGGAGCCCGGGAAGGTATATAGAAGCATCCCGGCCAGCCGCAGTTTTCTCCGGCCTTGTGCCAGCTCGTCGGGAGAGAGACGGTACGCCGCCCGGGCGGGCTTATCCTCCGGCGTCCGTGCCGCGCCCAGCAGCGTCAGGATGCGGGCGGTGTCGTGGGTGCCCAGAAAGTTCATGGCTCCGTAGAACGCGGCAGGGGGATAGTTTTCTCGGATGGTCTCCATGGTGTCGCGAAACGCGGCGGCATCCCCGCCGCCCAGCCATGCCAGCAGCGCCGTCCGGAAGGGGTAGTTCATCAGACCGTGCGTCTCCCGGCCCAGCAGATAGCGGCGGCGGCGGGAGTAGGCGATCTTGTTGCTGCCGTCCTCCCACACCTCGCCCAACAGGTAGGCATCGGCTTTTTCCTGCTCTATGGCGGTGCGGATGGCGGCGATGAAATCGTCTGGCAGCTCGTCGGCCACGTCCAGACGCCAGCCGTCGGCTCCCAGCCGCAGCCAGCGCCGCACCACGGAATCCTTGTCGAAAATGATGAACCGCCGGTAGTCCGGCTGCTCCTCGTTGACCGCCGGCAGCGTATGTACGCCCCACCACGCATCGTAGTCCGTGGGCCACGGATGGAAGCTGTACCAGCTGAAGTAGGGGGAGTCGGTGCTCTGGGCCGCGCCCAGCTCCGGGTAGAAGCCATCGGCGTTGAAGTAGCGGCTGTTGGAGCCGGTGTGGTTGAACACGCCGTCCAGAATGACGCGGATGCCCCGGGCGTGGGCCTCCCGGCACAGGGTACGGAAATCCGCCTCCGTGCCCAGCAGGGGGTCAACGGCCCGGTAATCCGCCGTGTTGTAGCGGTGGTTGCTGTCGGACTCAAAAATGGGGTTGAGATACAGCGTGCTGACCGACAAGCTCTTGAGATAGTCCAGCTTTTCGGTGATGCCCGCCAGCGAGCCGCCGAAAAAGTCGTGGTTGGTGATCTGTCCGTTTTCGTCCGGCAGGAACACCGGCTGGTCGCCCCAGTCATCGTGTACCCAGCGCCGCCCCACCATGCCGGTGACATCCGGCACGGAGGTGCGGCGGAAACGGTCTGGAAAAATCTGGTATGTCACGCCTTCGCCGAACCAAGCGGGGGTGGGGGAGTCCTCGTACACCGTCAGCTGCCAGCAGGCCAGCGCGTCCTGCGCGCACCAGCCGTTTTTTCCCAGACAGACGGTGCTGCCGTCGCCCCGGGTGAACCGGAAGCCGTACCAGCACAGCTCCGGCGCGTCCGGCGCGGTGTAGACGCCGGAGAAGCCGCCCTCCGCCGGGGGCAGGGGCACGGCCTCGTCCGCACCGGCGAACTCCCGGTGTATCAGCAGCTCGCAGGCGTAGTACGTCTCGTCCCGCAGGGTAAAGGTTACCGGTGCGCCGCACTTGGCCGCGCCGAAGGGTGTTTTGCAGGAGCTGTCCTGCGGATCAAAAACAGGGATCATAGATAGGGTTCCTCTCACTTCAAAAGGGTGTTCTCGCCGATGGCGGCGCCATCGTCCGTGTGGCTGAACCAGGAGTTGATGATCTCCACGGCGGCGGTGGCCAGCGCCGCGCCGCTGCCGCCCTTTTCGATGACGATGGCCACGGCGATCTCCGGATCCTCATAGGGGGCGTAGGCCACGAACACGCCGTTGGCGATATCGGTGCCCACCTGCGCCGAGCCGGTCTTGGCGCCGGCAGAAACCACGCAGTCCTGGAAGGCGAAGGCCACACCGCCGGAGACGGTCAGCTCGTGCATGCCCTTTGTCACGGCCTCTACCGTGGAGCCGGACATTTCGACCGTGTTCAGCGGCTCATCGTCGTAGACGTACAGCAGCCGGGAGTTGTCGTACTCCTTGACGTTTTTCAGCAGATGGGCCTGATAGTGCTCGCCGCCGCCCACCAGCGTGGCGATGTAGTTGGCCAGCTGTAGGGGGGTGAACAGGTTGTAGGACTGTCCGATGGCGGCGGTAATGGTCTGGCCGTCCGTCCACTCCCGGTTGTGGCTGTCCGCCCACTCCGGGGAGGCCAGCACGCCGCTGGAGTCGCCGATCTCAATGCCGGTGGACTGCCCCAGACCGAACTGGGAGGCGTAGCTGTCCAGCGTGCGGATACCGGTGAGCCGCCCCACCTCATAGAAGAAGTAGTTGCAGGATACGGTGATGGCCTGCGTCACGTTGATGCGCCCGTGGGTGGAGCCGCCCTGCCGGTAGACCCAGCACATGGGCTGTGGGTCGCGGTAATAGGTGTAGATACCGCGATCCTGAATGATGGAGGACGGCGTGATGATGCCGCTCTCCAGCGCCGCCACGGCGGTACACATCTTGAAGGTGGAGCCGGGGGCGTAGGTGCCCTGTGTGGCCCGGTTGAACATGGGCAGCCGCTCGTCGGCCACCAGATCCTCGTAGTCCTCATTGAACGTGGACAGATCGTAGGTGGGGTAGCTGGCCAGCGCCAGCACCTCGCCGCTGCCCACGCTGACCACGGCGGCCGCGCCGCCGCGTTCGTTGCTGTCCTCGTCGATCATGCCGGTAATCGTCTGGGCCAGCGCCCGCTCCACATCGTCCTGCAGGTCGATGTCCAGCGTCAGCGCCACGGTGCCGCCGGGCTGCGGCTCCCGTGTGTACAGCTCGCCGGTGAGCTTGCCGTCCTCGTCGGTGGTGATGAGCCGCCGGCCGTCCGTGCCCCGCAGGTACTCCTCGAAGGCCTTCTCCACGCCGTCCTTGCCCACAAGGTCGTTCATGGAGTACCCCTTGTCGGCGTAGCCCACATAGCCGGTCTTTTCGTTGCTGCTCCACTCCTCCTGCCAGATGGGCCCGATGGTGCCCAGAATGTGGGCCGCCAGCGTGGTGTTGTACACCCGTGCGGAGGCGGTGCGGATGCTGACGCCCTCGTACCGCCCGTCGGTGATGAGGCTCAGTACCTCCGAGGAAACGTCCTCGGCAAACGTATAGCTGTCGCGGCTGTGCAGCTCGTACCGCACGCCGATGACCAGCCGCGCATCCTTCTCCGACAGGCTCTCGTCGACGTGGTACAGCGCCCGCATCTCCGCGATTAGCTGCCGTCCGGCGGCGGTGGCGGTCAGCTTGTTCTTCTCCAGATATTGGGTAAAGCTCTCTGACCGGTCGTTGGTGTAGCGGAGGAAGCTGCCGGTCTGCGCAATGGGCAGCGTGTCGTTCCATGCGGTGCCCGTCTCCTGACACAGGCGGATGAGCCGCAGGATGGCGTCGTTCAGCGAAGCGTCGTCGGTAAAGCCGCTGCGATCGAACACCAGCGTGTAGGCCAGCCGGTTGGATACCAGCACCTTGCCGTTGCGGTCGGTGATGATGCCGCGGGAGGCGGGCACCACCTCGCTGGTGGCGTTGCTGGAGATGGAGCGGGCGCGGTTCTCGCTGCCGTGGAGGATCTGGGCGTCGTACAGCACCGCGCCGAACAGCAGCAGGAACGCGCCGAAAACGCCCAGCAGGATCATGACCCGCCGCTTGGCGGGATGGGGGTTCTTCATCATGGAAAATGTCTCCTTGTCACTCGCCCCGGGTCAGGCGGCAGATCCGGGAAAAGGGGAAGTGTACCAGCGGCGTTGCCGCCAGCGACAGCAGCAGCTCCTTGCCCAGCAGCATCAGTGCCGGGCCGGTGGAGATGCCCTGCTGGTACGTCAGCAGCAGGATCCGCAGAAGGCCGCACAGCAGCAGCCCTGCGGCGGACACGGCCAGCGAGCAAAACAGCCCCGCCACGATGACCTGCCCGGACAGCAGCCGCGCCAGAAACGCGCCGCCGAAAAACACCAGACAGTAGAAGCATACGAACACGCCCGTGGGCATCAGCAGGTCGCAGGCCAGCCCGAAAAACAGGGCGTACAGCAGGGACTGCCCGCTGCGCTCCAGCGTCACGGGGATCAGCGCCAGCGCCGGCAGCAGGAATGGGTGTACGCCGCCGACACGGATGTACACCAGCACCATGTCCTGCACCGCCAGCAGGGCCAGCGCGCACAGTCCGTACAATATCCACTTTCGCACCATGGTGCGTCGTGTCATAGCAGTTCCTTTCCCGCGGTCACTCCACCACGTCGAAATCCGTAATGATATACAGGTCGGTGAGGGCGTCCGGATCACACCGGGGCGTCAGCACCGCGTAGCGGGCCAGACCGCCGTCGTCGGTGCGCACCTCCTCCACGGAGCCGATGGGCAGCCCGGAGGGGTAGTAGCCCCCCAGCCCGGAGGTCACCACCAGATCGCCCTTGATCAGAGTGGAGGAATCCGGCAGATAGCTGAGCTTCAGCTTACCCTCCGTCATCAGGGACAGGTCGCCGGCGGCGATGGCCGTCTCCTCCGTGCGGAACACCATGGCGCCCAGCTGGGATCCGGTGTCCAGTATGGTGGTGAGACGGCACCAGTTCAGACCCACCTCCGTCACCACGCCCACCAGATTGCCGTAGCAGTCCACGGCGCAGTCGCTCTCCGACACACCGTGGCGGCTGCCCCGGTTCAGCACCAGTGTGCTCGACCAGTTGGACACGTCCCGCTGGGTGATGCGAGCCGCCTCAAACACCAGATCAGACCGCTGCGCCCGCAGATCCAGCAGCTCCCGGAACCGCTTGTTCTCTTCGGCGGCGGGGGACGCTCTGCGCAGCTCCTCCTGCAGCCGGGCGTTATCCTGCCGCAGCGCCTCGTTCTCCGCCTGCAGCTCCTCGATGCTGGCGAAATGGTCGCCAATGCCGCCGACCCACTCCACCACCGCCGAGCCCGCCGCCCGGAAGGGCGATGCGATGACGCCCAGCGCGTTGTGCAGCAGACTGGTGCCGGAGCCCAGAGCCGAGATAATGCACAGCACCACGGCAATGAGGGCGGCCCCGGCCAGCAGCCAGATACCGGTTTTCGTAAAAAATCGTTTCATCCGTTGTTTCCTCTCAGCCCAGCAGCGTGATGCCGAAATCCGCCAGCATACGGCTCAGCAGCAGCACCGGCAGGCCCATCACGTTGAAAAAGTCGCCGTCGATGCGCTCCACCAGCAGCGCGCCCTGGCCCTGTACGCCGTAGGCGCCCGCCTTGTCCATCGGCTCGCCTCCGGCGATGTAGGCCCGCAGCTCCGTTTCCGACGCGGGGCGGAAATAGACATCCGTGGACTGGGCGCGGGTCAGCAGCTTTTCGCCCTGCCGCACCGTCACGCCGGTGCATACGGTGTGGTGACGCCCCTGCAGCGCCGTCAGCATGGCCAGCGCCTCCGTCTCGTCGGCGGGCTTGCCCAGCTTTTTGTCGTCCAGAAACACCATGGTGTCGGCGGTGATGACGATCTCATCCGCCTCCGACGGCACCGCCTGAGACTTCTCCCGGGAGATGTAGCACACGATCTCCTGCGGCGTCAGGCCGTCGGGGAACCACTCCTCCACATGAGGCACGCGGACGGTGAAATCGCGGATGCCTATCCGCTGCAAAAGCTCCTGCCGCCGGGGAGAGCCGGAGGCCAGTACGATCCTTGCCATACCGCTCACCGCCCCGTGGAGCCGAAGCCGCCATCGCCCCGCTCCGTCTCGTCCAGCTCCGTCACCGGCACGACGGTGGGCTGCACCACCGGCGTCACCATCAGCTGGGCGATGCGGTCGCCGGGCCGGACGGTGTAAGGGTTGCCGCCCAGATTCACCAGACCCACGCCGATCTCACCGCGATAGTCGCTGTCGATGACGCCCACGCCGTTGGCGAGGCACACGCCCTGCCTGATGCCCAGCCCGCTGCGGGCGAACACCAGCGCCACATAGTCCGCCGAGGGCAGGGCGATGGCGATGCCGGTGGGGATGAGCTGCCGCTCCCCGGCGGCCAGCGTCACCGGCTGGTCGATGCAGGCGCACAGATCCATGCACGCCGCCCCCGCCGTGGCAAAGCGGGGCAGGGGGATGTCCGTCCCGATTTTGGGGGACAGGGCCTTGATCTTCAACTCCATAGAAACACCTTTTTCTGCAAAAAATAAAAACTATCCGTATAATGTGGCGGCGGTTATACGCAACGTTTATTCAACGCCCCGGTAAAACAGCCCCCGCGTCAGGTCGTCCGGCGACCAATCGCCGCCGCCTTGGTATCTTCGCAGCACGGCGGCGCACTGCTCCGGCGTCTCCGTGGTGAACCGCAGCCGGCCGTAGGTCAGGCCGCAGCGCCGCATCTCCGGCTTGTCGGCCAGAAACAGCGTCCGGCTGTTCTGTATCTCGCACCGGCAGCCGTAGATGCAGGTCACGGGGAACTGCGCGCCGGTGCGGTCGGTGAGGACGCTGCCTGCCCCGTGGGTACAGCCCGGGCCGCAGCGGGTGACGCAGTTTTCCGTCACCATCAGCGGCAGCCGCCCGTAGACGATGGCCTCGCAGGGCAGGTGCTTCTTCAGATCGCGGATCTGCTGCCACCGCAGCTCAAAGGACACGGCGGCGGAGTCCAGCCCCTGCTCCCGCCAGAACAGCAGGGCGCGGGAGTTGAAAATGTTCAGTCCGCAGTCGCCCCGCAGCGTCCGGCCCAGCCCCCGCACGATAGGCAGGTGGCCCAGATTGCCTATGCTGACGGAGGACGCCTCCGGGTGCCGCTCCAGCAGCTGCCGCAGCGGCGTCTCGTCCGCCGTCCGGAACACGCGGGGCAGCACGGCGCACAGCTCCTGCGCACCGACCGTGACAGGGGCTGTTTCCAGC
>ERZ791919.1756-NODE-1756-length-17589-cov-18.224136_pt1 | contig 17589 bp, 9 predicted proteins | sample MGYA00510137_ERZ791919 | MGnify/ENA primary metagenome ERZ791919 (study PRJEB30046, sample SAMN00792059) | human gut metagenome | study: EMG produced TPA metagenomics assembly of the A metagenome-wide association study of gut microbiota in type 2...
ACTTCTTGTGGTTGTACTACCGTAGCTTATTCAAAGGAACCGGCATTACCGGGTAAGGAAATAGATTTGGAAGTGGTTTATAAAGCTGAACATCCGGAGCACTTTGACAAGACGATAACGGTATATTGCAATGCAGAAACTTCTCCGTTGGTATTGAAGATTAGCGGGGATGCAAAATAACTGATTGATGGGATGAAGGAGCGGCTGCAATTGAAAAAATGGTTGAATGGAATAACAAACGTATTATTCTGTCTGTGCCTGCTTGTTGTGATACTGATAGTATTGCAGGTGTTTGTGGTGACCTCCTTCAAGATACCGTCGGACTCGATGGAACCGTCGTTGCTGGCGGGTGATTATATTCTGGTGGATAAATGTTCGGGTGGAGCACGCCTATTCAATGTGCTTGATGCCGTGGAGAAAAAGGAGGTGAGGATGCACCGTATGTCCGGATGGAGAAATTTTCAGCGGAATGATGTACTAGTGTTCAATTTTCCTTATCCGGGCAGGTGGGACAACATTGCGCTGGACGTGATGTTGTATTACGTGAAGCGCTGTATCGCCGTGCCGGGTGATACGTTGGAGATAAGGAATACACATTATCGTGTGTCCGGATTTGATGGTATCGCAGGAAATGTGCAGGCGCAGGAGGAATTAGGTAAATTGATATCTTCGGGCATGACGGAGGAACGGGGCCTTGTTCTTAAGAGCTTTCCCGATGGTGGCTGTAATGGGTGGACTATCAGCGAGTTTGGGCCTCTTTATATACCGGCCAAAGGCAGCGTGGTAGGAATGAATCCGGAAACACGGTTGCTGTATCGGAACGTGATAGAGTGGGAACAGAAAAAGGAACTGACATTGCATGGAGATTCGGTTCTGCTGGGGGACAGTGTGATACACAATTACCGCTTCTGTGAGAACTATTATTTTGTTTCGGGTGACAAGATGGTGAATTCAAAAGATTCCCGCTACTGGGGATTACTGCCGGAACCATTTATAGTGGGAAGGGCATGGCTGGTATGGAAGTCCGTCAGCCCGAATACTGGAAAAATGAGATGGAAACGTATCTTTAAAAGAATAGACTAAGATGAAAGTTCTGTTTAAATTGCTCTGGATATTATTGATTGCCGGGATATTGGAGGCTTGCAATGCTTCCGGCAGATTGGAGTACGCACTGGAGTGTGCTGCAACCAACAAAGGCGAACTGGAAAAGGTACTGGAACATTATAAAGATGAGCCTGAAAAATATAAAGCCGCTTGTTTCTTGATAGAAAATATGCCTTATCACTATGCCCTTGAAGGTGAAGAACTGGATTCTTTGAAAACAGTGCTGGCTTCGGCAGATGCTTATGGGGTGATGCTGAAGGATACTGCCGTACCGGATTGGGATTATTATACCCCTTCCGGATTGCAGAGAAAACCGGATGTACTGAATATAAGGGCTGAATTCTTGATAAATAACATTGATTTGGCTTTTGATGGTTGGAAAAAGCGTCCGTGGAATGCTTCCCTTTCTTTTGCAGATTTCTGTGAATGGCTGCTTCCCTATCGTATCGGAAATGAGACTCCGGACAACTGGCGGCAGATATACCATGACCGTTATTCCTTTTTGCTGGACGAGGTTTATACGGGTATCGATGTAGTGGAGGCGATTAGCGTAGTTTGGGAGTATTTGCAGAAGGAAGACCCTTACCGGTTTACATGGGTCTTTAACTATCCGCATTTGGGAGGAGAGTACCTGCTGCATAATCGTATCGGCAAGTGTCAGGATGCTTGTGATTTTATGATTTATGTGATGCGGGCCATCGGCGTCCCGGTAGCCTATGATTTCTATACTTTCAATGCGGAAACACGGAAAGGGCATGTGTGGAATGTGGTGAGGGATGTAACGGGTGTCTGCCTTCCTTTTACTTTCCCTTCCCGGAAGCCGGAACGGGGAAGTTTCTATATTGACAGTCGGCGGCCGAGCGTGGTTTACCGCCGGTGTTTTGGCAGACAATGGGACATGGGTGGTGATTTTATGCGGAACCAGTCCGTACCGGCTGCTTTTAAGGATGTGTTTGCAAGAAAAGTGTCGGATAATTATTTTGATTCGAATCTGGAACTGCCGGTAGAAGGGATGGACGGGAATTATGTTTATGTGGGGTTGTTCAGTGCTTATGGGTGGCGGGGAATAGATTTTACTAAGGTAGAAAGTGGAAAAGCGCTTTTCAGGAATTTGGCTTCGAGGCAGGTTTATATATTGTTGGCATTCGCAAACGGGCAGTATCGCCCTATTGGAAATCCTTTTTATTTTGATGGCAAGGATATACATCCTTATGTTGCAGATACCTCCAAGTGCTATTCTGCTGAATTGTATCGGAAATACCCTCTTTCGGAACGTATCAGGAACTATATGGGAGGGATAAAAGACGGGCATTTTGAGGCGGCTTGTGATAAGGATTTTAAAAATGCGGAGTTGTTGTGTACTGTGAAAGATACGCCCGGTATCAATTATAATCACGTTATTCTTGAGAAACCGGTAAGGGGTCGCTATGCCCGTTTTTGTTCTTCGGCAGAGGGATATGCGGAAGTTGCCGAAATGCATTTTTATAAAGGAGAGGAAGAAATTGTCCCTATAGACAGTTGGGGAGATGCTCCGGCTACAGTGGGTACTTTTGCCCATCAGGTCTATGATAATGAGCCGTTGTCGTATTTCATTTCATCAAAACCCGGTGCAAGTGTAACGGTGGATTTTGGAAAGGTTGTTACTATAGACAATTTTATGTATATGCCCCGTAACGATGATAACTTTGTCAGGATAGGGGATTATTATGAACTCTTCTATTGGGGAGAGGGCTGTTGGAACTCATTGGGGAAGAAAATGGCAGAAAAACCTTTTCTGCCATATGACGGGATACCATCGGGAGCTTTGCTCTATTTGCATGACAGTACCCGTGGAGAAGAAGAACTGATATTTCATATGGAAGATGGTAAGCAGGTATTTGTATCGGATTGTAAGGATTGATTGGACTGCCTTTCAGATTGGAATAGAAAAAATGGAATAGTGATATGAAGCATTGGTGTGTATGGGTATGGTTTACAGCAGGTCTGTTTGTGGCTTGTTCTTCGGAAAATCAGTGGTTGGACACAGCTTTGAATCTTGCCGGTGATAACCGTGCGGAGTTGCAAAAGGTACTGGACCGTTACAAGGAAGAGGACGGTGACAAATATCGTGCTGCTTGTTTTCTGATAGAGAATATGCCTTTTCATGGTGCTTACGAGGGAAAGGCCTTGGAGAATTACAGGAAGTATTTCAGTGAATACGTTTCATTTCCTTATTCCAGGCATGTGCAAGAGTTGATTGATTCCTTGAAAAGAGCAGATGGAGAATTTTCTATAAATCAATTGACTTATAAGAGGGACATTATGACGGTGGATTCCGCTTTTTTGGTCAATCATATAGAATGGGCATTCAAAGTCTGGCGGGAGCAACCTTGGGGAAAGCATGTTGATTTTGATACTTTCTGCGAATATATATTGCCTTATAGAATAGGGGATGAGCCGCTTTCTCTCTGGCGCAAAGAAATTTATGAGTGCTATAGCCCGATTTTGGATGAATTCAGGAAGACAGATGAGGCTGATAATCCTAAGGTTGCCGCCCAGTTGTTGATGGATACGTTGCGGAAAGCGAACTACCGGAATACGGCTCTTTTTCCGGTGGGGCCTCATTTGGGACCGGATGTACTGAAATGGCATACGGGCAGTTGCCGAGAGTTTACGGATGCCATGATATATGTGTTGCGGGCATTGGGCATTCCGTGCGGAGTAGATAGGGTGATGGTATTAGGAGACAACAATGCCTCTCATTTCTGGAATTTTGTTTTGGATAAGGAAGGAAAGACATACATTGCAAATCTTCCTTATGAAGAAGTATGGAGCAAAGCGGAAGAATATAGCATTTCGAGGGGAAAAATGTACCGGGCAACCTATAGTATTGATAAGGAGGCGGTACGGAAACTGGGGAAATATTCCGATGTTTACCCGGCATTCCGACGTCCGTTCTTCCGCGATGTCACTGCACTTTATACCGGTAACAGGAATTGGACTGTAGCTCTTCCGGATTCTTTGCTTTCCGGACAGTTTCGTGAGGGGGATATGGTGTATTTGTGCCTTGCCAACAGACTACAATGGCAACCTATAGGATATACTTTCTTTAAGAAGCGGGAGGCTCGTTTTGAGGATGTGGGAGGCGGGGCGGTCTTTACGCTGGCTGCCTGGAACGGAAAGGAATACGCTGCAGTATCTTCTCCTTTTCTTCTGGAGCGTGAAACCGGAAAGATACGGTTCATTGTTCCGGAAGCTGAAAAGCAGGAATTGGTCTTGTATAGGAAGTGCCATCTTACTTTGAGTGTTCTTTTCAATGACCGGATGATTGGGGGAGTAGTGGAAGGAAGCGACCGGGCAGACTTTGGGTGGAAGGATACTCTACTTTTGATAAAGGAGGCTCCGTATCGGCTATATACTGTGGCCCGGTTGAAGTCTGATAAACCGTATCGGTATATGCGCTATAAGGGTGCTGACGGATGTTTCTGTAATATCTCGGAACTGGCTTTTTATGAGAATACGGAAGATACCATACCTCTATATGGGGAAATCATAGGTACTCCGGGAAGTTTTGAAGACAATACACATGAATATTTGAACGCATTTGACGGTAATCCGGATACTTCATTTGATTATATACATCCGGATGGAGGATGGACCGGGATGGACTTTGGAAGTCCCCATCGTGTGGAGAAGGTGGTGTATACTCCTCGTAATGAGGTGAATTTTATTTATAAAGGTAATTTGTATGAATTGTTTTATTGGGGTGGAGGAAAATGGAATTCTGTCGGGCGGCAAATGGCTGTGTCAGATTCTATTGTCTATTCAGGGTTTCAAGGTGCTTTATTTTATCTGAAGAATCACACAGCCGGTAAAGATGAACGGATTTTTGAATATAAAGACGGGAAACAAATCTTTTGGTGAATTATAGAATACTATTGAATATTTGATAGATAGAATGAATAATGTACGTAATCTATTGACTGGAAGTTTGGTCTACATTGCTTGTATAGTTTTATTGTCTTTGGCATGTAACGTTTCTTCCGGACTTCCTGTAGCTGATGTTATAGGGCAATGGCTCTATTTCGATAAAAGTGCATTGGTAGTTGCAGGATGTCTGTTGATGGCTGGATTGATGATGGAAAAAAGGTATTTTCTTTTTATACCGGTTTCGTGGGTATTGGTAATGCTGGGGGGCATTGAGGCTGTTTGGGGATTGAGGCAGCTTTATGGTTATGCTGTGTCCAACCATTCCTTGTATGTATTGACAGGTTCTTTCTTCAATCCGGGGCCTTATTCCGGCTATTTGGCCATGATACTTCCGGTCTGTCTGCATCAATGGCTGACCAAGAGGGGGGAGATTCTCTGCTCTGACCGGAATGACGGGAAAGGATGGAAAAAGGTGATGGATAAAGTTGGAGCTATGATTGCCGGTGGTGTGATGCTGCTTATCCTTTGTGTGCTTCCGGCAGGAATGAGCCGTTCGGCATGGTTGGCGGCAGGAGTTTCCTGTCTGTGTGTATATGCTTGGCATATGGATTGGACGGATAAGTTCAGATTATTATGGCAGCAGCAAAGGCAGCGTGTGGTGATGGTAGTGGTCGGTGGATTCTGTGTCTTGCTATTGGCGGGCTATTTACTGTTTGTCTTGAAACCCGATTCTGCACGTGGCCGTCTTTTCATGTGGAAGATAACTTGTCGTGCCATTGCAGAAAAGCCGTTGACCGGATATGGGATTCATAATTTCGCAGCAGCCTATGGAAATGCGCAGGAAACTTATTTTGCAGCAGGTGATTATGAACCGTGGGAGGAACGTGTGGCGGGAAGTCCGGAATATGCATTCAATGAATATCTGCAGGTTGCGGTCGAACTGGGTATTCCTTTGGCTGTATGTCTATTGGTTGTGGTCGTGCTGTGTTTGTATAGGGGAGTCCGTAAAGGACGTTATGGTATCTGTGGGGCCATTCTTTCCTTGATGATATTTTCTTTTTCCTCCTATCCGCTACAACTTCCGGTATTTATCGTTACATTTGGAGGATTGCTTGTGGCGTGCTTGTCCGGTGCCGACCGTTGGCAATGGTTGGGGCTGGCTGTATCAGTAGGCATCATTGGCGGTTTTCGCCTGAAGAATGACTTGCAAGTGGAGCAGGCCTGTCGGGAGTGGATGAATGCGCGGGTGCTGTATAATGCAGGTGCGTATCAATCGGCAGAGAAAGAGTACGGGCGCCTTTATCCTCTGTTGAGGGACCGGGCATCTTTCTTGTTCGAATATGGGCATGGATTGCACAAGCAGCAGCAGTTCAGTAAATCCAACCGTATTTTGAAAGAAGCTTTACAGCGTAGTTGTGACCCCATGATACTGAATGTGATAGGCAAAAACTATCAGCAGATGGGTGATTGCTTGTCAGCGGAAGACTGGTTTATCCGTTCCACCCATCGTTTGCCGGGACGTATTTATCCCTATTATCTGCTTGCGAAGCTTTATGCGGAACCAAGCTTCAGGCAACCGGACAAGTTTGAAAAAATGAAGTGGATGGTATTGACGAAAGAGCCGAAAGTGCATTCTACGGCAATACGACAGATGAGGGAGGAAATAAAAAAGATTCAGCTTATTTTTGTCCATATCAAAAAAGATGAATAAAAACGGAAAGTGTTAATAATGAGCGAACTAATTGCTAAAGTGCTATGAAAAAAGTGTCCACATGCAAATATCGGTTCGTTTTTTTGAAACGATTAATTTTATCAATTTATAATTGAGTATGAATATGAAGACACAGAACTATCGATACCTGCTATGCATGGCCGTTGCCCTGCTTGCCGCCTGCTCCGATGCCGGAAAGGGAAAAGAGTCCGAGGAAGGGGTGGCAACCGTCCTGCCAAGTGAAAGCAATGAAGTGACCGTGAAAGTCCTGAAGCGGGCGACCTTTGAGCATGAACTGGTAAGCAACGGAAAAGTAACCGCCGGTGCCATGGCGGATTTGCGTTTTGAGACCACCGGTGTAGTGGCACACATCTACGTGAAGAACGGTGACCCGGTGCGCAAAGGGCAGAAACTTGCCGAACTGGATAAGTTCCGCCTGAAGAACAAGACCGCGCAGGCCAAGGATGCCTTGGAAAAAGCGGAACTTGAGTTGCAGGATGTATTGATAGGGCAAGGCTATCCGGTGGGGGATGCCTCCAAAGTACCTGCTGACATCATGAAGCTGGCCCGCGTGAGGAGCGGTTACGACCAGAGCCTCGCCCAGTATGAGCTTGCCGCGTATGAAGAGGAACACGCCACGCTGGTTGCGCCTTTTGACGGGGTAGTGGCGAACCTGTTCTCCAAACCGTTCAACGAGGCAAGTACCTCGGAAGCCTTCTGCTCCATTATCGGCACTCAAGGTATGGAGGTGGACTTCACGGTGCTGGAAAGCGAACTGCCGTTGATAAAGAGTGGCGACAAGGTGATTGTTACCCCTTATTCGGATGCCGGCTTTAGGCAGGAGGGGCGCATCACCCAAATCAATCCTCTGGTGGATGACAAGGGGATGGTTAAGGTGAAGGCTGCCGTCAATGGCAAGGGACGGCTGTTCAGTGGGATGAACGTGAGGGTGAACGTGCACCGCTCTCTGGGCGGACAGCTTGTAATCCCGAAGAGTGCCGTGGTGTTGCGTTCGGGCAAGCAGGTGGTGTTTACCCTGAAAGACGGAAAGGCGCAGTGGAACTATGTGCAGACCGGTCTGGAGAATGCGGAAAGCTATAGTATGGCCGACGATGCCCTGAAAGAAGGCGATACGGTCATTGTGACGGGAAATGTGAATCTGGCACATGAAGCATCGGTGAAGGTGGTTGATAGATAATGAGTGATAAGTGGTAATTCAAAATTCATAGTTCAATTGATAAAGTTTTTGATACAGCGGCCTATTGCCGTACTGATGGCATTTACAGCATGCTTCATTGTCGGGCTGGTGACTTACTTCACCTTGCCGGTATCCTTGCTGCCCGATATTGCCATCCCGGAAATTACAGTGCAGGTGTCGGCGCAGAATACCTCGGCGCGTGAATTAGAGAATACGGTGGTGAAACCTCTGCGGCAGCAGCTCATCCAGGTGGCGAAACTGAAGGACATGGACAGCGAGACGCGCGATGGTGCAGGCATCATCCGCCTGGGCTTCGACTTCGGTACGAATACCGACCTTGCCTTCATAGAAGTGAACGAGAAGATTGACGCCGCCATGAACTATCTGCCCAAGGATGCCGAACGCCCGAAGGTGATAAAGGCAAGTGCGACGGACATTCCTGTCTTCTACCTCAATCTGACCCTAAAAAACGACAGTGCATACGGCAAGGTGGACGAACGCGCGTTTCTTGATTTGTGCGAGTTTGCCGAAAATGTCATAAAGCGTCGCATCGAGCAGTTGGCAGAAGTGGCAATGGTGGATGTCACGGGTTTGGTCGAACGCCAGTTACAGATTGTGCCCGACCCGGGTAAGCTTGCTGTGTTGGGGCTCTCCATTGAAGACATAGAAAACGTGCTGGCGCAAAACAACGTGGAGCCGGGCAGCATGACCGTGCGCGACGGCTACTACGAATACAACATTAAGTTCTCCACCCTGCTGCGGACAGAGGAGGACGTGAAGGGCATCCTGCTGCGAAAGGAAGGACGTATCATCCGCTTGGGAGACTTCTGCCGGGTAGAGATTGTTCCTGCCAAGGAGAAAGGTGTCTCCATGAGCAATGGCAAGCGTGCCGTTACCCTTGCCGTCATCAAGCAGGCGGACGAGAATATGGAAGACATGAAGCTTGCCATCAACAGCACGATGGACTACTTCAAGAAAGTATATCCCGACATTGATTTTAGCATCAGCCGTAACCAGACGGAGTTGCTGGACTATACCATCTCCAATCTTCAGCAAAATTTGTCGTTGGGTTTCCTGTTCATCTGCATTGTGGCGGTACTCTTCTTGGGTGACATCAAATCACCGTTCATCATCGGGTTGAGTATGGTGGTATCTATTGTCATCTGCTTCCTGTTCTTCTACTTGTTCAAGATGTCACTCAATATCATTTCTTTGTCGGGATTAATCCTGGCGTTGGGTATGATGATTGACAGCAGCATCATTGTGACGGAGAACATTTCGCAGTATCGCGAACGGGGCTATTCGTTGCGGCGGGCTTGCGTGACGGGAACGGGTGAGGTGATTACGCCCATGCTGAGTTCGTCGCTGACCACTATTGCCGTATTTGTGCCGCTGATATTTATGAGCGGCATTGCAGGGGCGTTGTTCTATGACCAGGCATTCTCTGTTACGGTAGGGTTGCTGGTTTCCTACTTCACGGGTATCATGCTGCTGCCGGTCCTCTATATGCTGGTCTACCGGACGGGGTTGCGCGGCAGGTCGTGGTTCTCCCGCATCCGCATCAACAATCCGTTGAAGGAACATACGCTGGACCGTTTTTATGATGCGGGCATCGACTGGGTATTTTCCCACAAGACGGTAAGTATCATATTCTGTGTGGTTTCTATTCCTCTTTGTGTCTTTCTGTTCTATTCCGTCGGCAAGGAGCGTATGCCGCAGATAGACCAGAATGAACTGATAGTCTACGTGGAATGGAACGAAAATATACATGTGGACGAGAACCGGCATCGTGTGAATGTGCTGTTCGGACAGTTGTTGGACAAGACTGTGGAACAGACGGCTGCCATAGGCCAGCAGGACTATCTGCTGAACCGTGAGCAGGCTCTCTCTTCTTCGGAGGCAGAATTGTATTTCAAGACTTCCTCGCCTGACGGGATTGCTCCCTTGCAGAAGCAGGCGGGCGAGTGGTTGACACGGGAATATCCGTTGGCGACAGTCTCCTTTTCTCCACCCGAAACCGTGTTCGAGAAGCTTTTCGTGACCGGGGAGGCCGATGTGGTGGCGGGACTTTATGCCCGCAATAAGGAGAAGGCGCCGGCGGCGGAAGAATTGCGCGGACTGGAACAACAGTTTGCGGAGCTTACGGGGACAGCGCCCGTAGGTATCGCTTTCGAGAACCAGCTTGACATAAGCATCCTGCAGGAAAAGCTGTTGCTCTATGACGTTTCGTATGACGAGCTTTACCGTACGTTGCGGACAGCGTTCAAGGAGAACAGCGTAGCTATGCTCCATTCCTACCAGCAATACCTGCCTATCAGCATTGTGGGCGAGGAGCGGACAGTGAACGAGGTGCTGCAGCAGACATTGATACAGACCCGTCCGGACAGTAAGGGCGAAGTGGAGCATATTCCGCTTCGGGAGCTGGTAAAGGTGCGTCCGGCTGAGGACTTGAAGACGATTACGGCAGGACGCAACGGTGAATATATACCGTTCCGTTTCTATGAAGTGGACGATGCTCCGGAGTTGATGGAAAAGGTGAAGCGGGAGGCAGATGCCACGGGTGACTGGGATACGGCCTTCTCCGGCAGTTTCTTCTCCAACCGCCAGATGCTGGACGAGTTGGTGGTGATTCTTTTCATCTCTATCCTGCTGATGTATTTCATTCTTGCCGCCCAGTTCGAAAGCTTCGTGCAGCCGCTCATCGTGCTGCTGGAAATTCCGATAGATGTGGCGTTTGCCCTGCTTCTGTTGTGGATATGCGGGCATACCCTGAACCTGATGTCTGCCATCGGACTGATTGTGACGTGCGGTATCATCATCAACGACTCCATCTTGAAGCTGGATGCCATTAATGAATTACGGAGGGCTGGTATGCCGTTGCTCGAGGCCATCCACGAGGCGGGGCGCAGAAGGCTCCGGCCCATCATCATGACATCGCTCACCACCATTTTCGCTATGGTTCCGCTGCTGTTCTCGTTCGACATGGGCTCGGAGCTGCAGAAGCCGCTTTCCATAGCGATGATTGGGGCTATGTCTGTAGGAACACTGGTCAGTCTGTTCATCATCCCGTTGATATATTGGTTTATTTATAGAAAAGAAAGAGCATGAAGAAATTAAGTCTTATACTTTTGTTCAGTCTGGGAGCCCTTTCCGCTTTTGCCCAACAGCGGATAACGCTCGATTTGCAGCAGACCATTGCCCTGGCGAATGACAGTTCGCTGGAAGCCTTCCGCACCAAGAACATGTATCTGGCCGGTTATTGGGAATACCGCACCTATAAGGCAAACCGCCTTCCCAGCCTGACGCTGAACATGACTCCGGCACAGTACAACCGCGATATCACCAAGCGTTACGACTCCGAACAGGACCTTGACATCTATCGCAGCCAGCAATCCTTCTATGCATACGGCAATCTTGCCGTCAGACAGAATTTCGACTTGACGGGCGGTACGTTCTATCTGGATACGGAGCTGGGCTATATGCGGAGCTTCGGTGGAAACAAGTATACCCAGTTCACCAGTGTTCCGGTTCGTTTGGGCTACTCGCAGAGTCTGGTCGGTTACAATCCTTTCCGTTGGGAACGCAGGATTGAGCCGCTGAAGTACGAAAAGGTGAAGAAGGAGTATATTTACAATGCAGAGCGAGTATCCGAGCAGGCCACTACCTATTTCTTTGCGCTTGCCATGGCACAGGCGGAATATGACTTGGCCAAGGACAATGCCGTCTCCACCGATACCCTCTACCGCATCGGCATGCAGCGCTTGAAAATAGCCGCCATCAGCCGTGCCGACCTGCTGACGCTGAAACTCGACGTGGTGAATGCCCGCAATACTTTGCAGAATGCCGCCAGTGCCTTGAAGCGCGCCATGTTTTCGTTGGCATCTTTCCTGAATATGGAGAAGAACACGGATATCAGGGTGTCGCTTCCGGGACGTCCGAGGGCGCTGACCATACCGGTTGATGAGGCTTTGCTGGCCGCTCAAGCCAACAATCCGGAATTTCTGGGGCTTCGTCAGGAAGTGCTGGAAGCCGAGCAGACAGTAGACAAGACGAAGAAGGAATCGCGCTTCAACGCCAGCATCAACGCCAGCGTCGGCTTCAACCAGGTGGCAGAGAAATTCGGTGAAGCATACAGGCATCCCATGCAGCAGGAGATGGTGTCGGTCAGTGTCTCCATTCCACTGGTGGATTGGGGCGTGAGGAAAGGCAAATACAACATGGCGAGGAACAATCTGAACGTGGTGAAGACTTCTGCCAGGCAAAGTGAAATCAGCATTGAGGAGGAGGTTATCATGACCGTCAGCGACTTCAACGTCCAGCAAGCCCTCGTCGCCAGTGCCGAAGAGGCCCTCGACCTTGCCATCCTGGCGTATAACGAAACCCGCCAGCGCTTCATTATCGGCAAGGCAGACATCAACAGCCTGACCCTCTCGCTGAACCGCCAGCAGGAAGCGCAACGCAATTACATCTCCGCCTTGCAGGACTACTGGCTGAATTATTACAAGATACGGAAACTGACGTTGCACGACTTTGCCAGCGGATTTTCGCTGTCGGAAAAATTTGATTATAATAACTGATGAAACGAGTTTCTTCCTTCACCGTCATAGTGGCGTTTGTCTGCCTTGCTTTGGTAGGGGTGGCGTTGATACCGCTGCTCCCCGTCAAGCTGAATCCGTCACGCAGCCTGCCCGGCTTCACGGTGGGTTTCAGCATGCCTGGCACTTCGTCGCGGGTGGTGGAGATGGAAGTGACCAGCAAGCTGGAATCCATGCTGGCGCGTATCCGCGGAGTGAAGCGGCTGAACTCCACCTCGGGCAACGGCTACGGCAACATTACTGTGGAGCTGGACAAGCATGCCGATGTCGAGGCAGTCCGCTTCGAAGCTTCCACCATCATCCGGCAGACGTGGCCCCAATTGCCCGAAGGTGTCAGCTATCCCACCATTCACATGAAAGTGCCCGACGAGAACGCCTCACGCCCTTTCATGTCCTTCACACTGAATGCCCCTTCCACTCCGATATTGATTCAGCAGTATGCCGAGGAGCATATCAAGCCGCGGCTGGCAAATATTCCGGGTATCTATAAGGTGGAACTCAGCGGTGCCACGCCCATGGAGTGGAGACTGGAATATGACAGTGAACAGTTGCGCTTGCTGGGTGTGACCCTATCGGACATCAGCGAGGCAGTACAGCGGCATTACCGGAAGGAATTTCTGGGTACGCACAATGTGGATACAGGTAACGGTAGCCGGGAATGGATACGCCTGGCACTGGTGCCGGAGAGCAACTCCCTTGGTTTTAATCCTGCTGCCATCACCGTGACGGCTACCGACGGGAAACTGCTCCGCTTGGACGAACTGGTGTCGGCTGTCCGTATGGAGGAGGAGCCGCAAAGCTATTACCGCATCAATGGGCTGAATTCCGTCTATCTATCCATTACTGCGGAAGAAACTGCCAACCAGTTGCAACTGAACCGTGCCGTGATGGACGAGATGGAAGCTGTTCGGCAGGTACTTCCTGTCGGATATGAAGTGCATACCAGCTATGATGCGACCGAGTACATACGGGAAGAACTGGACAAGATTTACTTCCGTACCGGTTTGACGGTACTCATCCTGCTTGTATTCGTATGGCTCATTACTCGTAAGTTGAAATATCTTTTTCTGATAGTTACCAGCCTGGCTGTAAATATAGCGGTGGCACTTATCTTCTACTACCTCTTCGGACTTGAGATGCAGCTTTATTCGCTGGCGGGTATCACTGTCTCGCTGAATCTGGTGATAGACAGCACCATTGTCATGACCGACCACATTCTGCATCGGCGTAATCTCAAGGCCTTCCTGTCGGTGTTGGCGGCAACCCTCACTACGATGGGTGCGCTTGTTATCATTTTCTTCCTTGACGAGAAGATACGGCTCAACCTGCAGGACTTTGCAGCGGTAGTGATCATCAATCTGGCTGTTTCCTTGATGGTGGCGTTGTTCTTTGTTCCGTCGATGATTGAGAAGATAGGACTGGTGAGGCGGATTACGGGGAAGAAAAGGCGTCTTGTCTTGCCGGGGCTGACGCAAACATTCAAAACAAGGTCGGGACGGATTTTCAGACGTTTCCCCGTTTATTTCTCCTGCTGCTACTCTGCTCTCATCCGTTTTCTGTGCCGTTGGCGCTGGGCTGTATGCCTGCTGTTACTGTTGGGTTTCGGTCTGCCCGTTTTTCTGTTGCCCGACAAACTGGAAGGAGGGGGAAAATGGGAAGCTGCTTACAATAAGGTATTCGGTTCGGATACCTATAAGGAGTCGGTGAAACCCGTTGTGGACAAGGCGCTGGGCGGCAGCTTGCGGCTTTTCATACAGAAGGTGTACGAAGGCAGTTACTTCACCCGTAATGAGGAGGTGGTGCTCTATGCCAACGCCAACCTTCCCAATGGCAGCACCCTCGAGCAGATGAACACTTTGATGAAACGTATGGAGACCTACCTCAGCCGGTTCAAGGAAATCAGGCAGTTTCATACTTCCATTTACAGCCCCCGGCGTGCCAGTATGCAGATTTATTTCAAGAAGGAAGTCCGGAACAGCGGTTTTCCCTATACACTGAAAGCCAATATGATAAGCAAGGCACTGGAACTGGGAGGCGGCAGCTGGGGCATCTACGGATTGCAGGACCAGGGGTTCAGTAATGACGTCCGCGAGAGTGCCGGCTCCTACCGCATCAGGATGTACGGCTACAACTACGACGAACTCTATGAGTGGGCGGAGAAGCTGAAGGCCAAGCTGCTGACGCACCGGCGTATCAAGGAAGTGCTCATCAATTCGGAGTTCTCCTGGTGGAAGGATGACTATCAGGAATTCTACTTCAACCTGAACAAGGAGCACATGGCGCAAGAGGGCATCGACGCGCAAGTGCTTTTCTCTGCGGTGCGCCCCATCTTCGGCAAGAATCTGGAGATTGGATCGGTAGCGGCCGAGCAGGGAACGGAGAAAATCAAGCTCTCTTCCCGCCAGTCTGCCGAATATGACATCTGGGCGATGCAGTTCTTTCCCTATGGAGTAGGAAACGGCAAGCATTACAAGCTTTCCGAACTGACTACTGTGGAAAAGGGACAGATGCCGCAGGAGATTGCCAAAGAAAACCAGCAGTACCGCCTCTGCCTGCAATACGAATATATCGGCTCCAATGAGATGGGCAACAAGATACAGAAACGTGACCTGGAGGAGTTCAACAAACTGTTGCCGATGGGTTATACAGCCGAGTCGGACAGCAACAGTTGGTCATGGGGCGAGAAGGACAACCGCCAATACCTGCTTCTGCTGGTGGTGATAGCCATCATCTTCTTTACGACCAGCGTTCTGTTCAACTCCCTGAAGCAGCCGCTTGCCATCATCTTTGTGATTCCGGTTTCTTATATCGGGGTATTTCTTACTTTCTATTGGTTCCGGCTGAACTTCGACCAGGGCGGTTTTGCCTCGTTCGTCCTGCTGTGTGGCATCACGGTGAATGCCAGCATCTATGTCCTGAACGAGTACAACAGCATCCGACGTCGTTTCCCCCGTCTTTCCGCTCTTCGTGCCTACGTCAAGGCGTGGAATGCGAAGGTCGTTCCTATTTTCCTCACGGTAGTTTCTACCATTCTGGGATTTATCCCTTTCATGATAGGTGAGGACAAGGAGGCTTTCTGGTTTCCATTGGCAGCGGGTACCATTGGCGGACTGGTGATGTCCGTCATCGGTATCTTCTTTTTCCTGCCGGTTTTTGTGCTGAAACAGCGTGATTTTCTTAGGAAATGATTACTTTTGCTCGATTTTGTTACCTGAATGGATACTTGAATTTTAAATATGGAAAGTGCGGAGTACTCTTTGGATGAGTTATTATGTCAGTCTCTTCTGTTGTTTCGTCAGTATCGGTTTTATGATGCTCCGGAATGTGGAGAAAAGGCATTCCGGATATTGGAGGAAGCCCATGTATGGATGGGGCGTACGCAAGAGTGTGTGGATATGGCGAAATGGGGGTGCGTGATAGAGTGTCTTGCGCAGAAATACTACATAGAAGATGATACGGATGCGATTCTGGAAGAAATTGATGCTGCCTTGGTTGCGCATTGGAAGAGGATAGAGAAAATCCATGCAGAAGTCACCACCGTTTATTTATGGCTGGGGTACTATTTCCTGCTACGTTTCAGAAACCGGGAATCCCGTTCCCATTCCCGTTGTAAACAGATAATGTCCAGCTTGTTGTGTGCTTTGGTCGAAATCTTCCGTAAGGTGGAGAAGGGGGGAGCCCCGACAGAAGTCTTGTCACATCTTTCGGTAGATGTTTGGGGAGAGACCGTCTGCTGGATGGAGCAGGTACATGATTCCCGTCTTTGCGAGAAGCAGTCGTCAGCTTTGCTGGCACAACTCTATAACCTGAAAAGTGTGGAGTTGGAAAAAGGTCTGGGAAAGCAGGATGCTTTGCTCCAGCAGATTCTGGAGTTTTATTGCTTTTAAGGGAAAATTATCTCTGCTTAGTTTTATCATTTCTGCTTCCACACTTCCACCTACTTCCTGCATCCCTTTATTCATCGGCATTACAAGTGCTGTGGAAGCAACTCAAAAAGGTGGAAGCAACTTTTGCTTCCACAGCGGAAATACGCCGGAAAGTAAGTTAATGTCTTGTTTGTTAGTGTATTAATAGAATGTACAGCATTTTGCAAATATCTTGTTTACACGATATGCGTTTCGTGTAAACACGGTATTAACTTCGTAAAAGACCGTTTACCGATAGACTGCAGCTGGGCTCATAATAGGAATAAGATAGGTGCACAGTATGGGGAAACTATGAGTATAATAGGTGTTCAACGGTTATGAAGCACCTTGTTGACGGTCGTTAGTCGAGTGGTTGACGGCCGTTGGCAGAGCGCATCACGGCCGATAGGCGCTGATAACTCCGTACAGAAAATGGAAAGGAAGCCTATGTAAGGGGAAACAAGCTCTGAGCTATTTGTTTTGTTTGTCACATTTATCTTGTTTTTGTACATTGTTGAAGCGGTTTTTTGTATCTTTGAAGGGAGAGGCCGTAAAAAAGCTTATTCTCATCCAAAGTTTAATTATATATACATGGATTATGAAGCGATGTATAGTACTGTTCATAACATTCTGCTGTGCAGTTGTTTCTAATGCGCAGACAAATGGCATTGTGACTGATGGGGAAAAAGGATTGCCGTTGGCTGGTGTGAATATTTATCTCCAAAAGGATTCTGTGTATACGCAATGATAATCTGGTAAAGAACATGTTCATATGAAAAAACTGTTATATCTTGGGCTTTTGTCCGTTTGTGTACTGTTAGGTTCTTGCGTAGAGAAGAACGTATCCAATGTTTTTGATAAGGTAGAGAGGTATATGGATGTATATCCTGACAGTGCATTGCTGCTGTTGGAGCAAATTCCTCATCCGGAGGAGCTTCGTGGGAAGCAGCGGGCGGACTATGCATTGCTGCTGACGCAAGCACGTGATAAAAACTATCTGGATAGTTTGCAGTCGGATTCGTTGATAAAAATTGCGGTAGATTATTATAAGGATGATGGTGTAAAAGCAGGAAAGGCATTGTTTTATTATGGTAAAGTGGCAGCTTTGCAAGATAATGATACATTGGCTATACAAGCTTATTTGAGCGCTTTGGCTAAATTGGAGAA
>ERZ791919.1761-NODE-1761-length-17565-cov-7.562136_pt1 | contig 17565 bp, 16 predicted proteins | sample MGYA00510137_ERZ791919 | MGnify/ENA primary metagenome ERZ791919 (study PRJEB30046, sample SAMN00792059) | human gut metagenome | study: EMG produced TPA metagenomics assembly of the A metagenome-wide association study of gut microbiota in type 2...
TCACGGGCGATGCGGGCGGCCGTGTGGGCATCCGCAGCGGCACGCAGCGCGGCGAGCTGCTGTTCCAGAGCAGCCAGGGTGGCGTTCAGGCCCACGGCATGACCGCGCAGGCCGGAGAAGCGTTCTTCCTCCACGGCGGCCTCATCGCTGACGGCCCGGGTCTTGAGCACCAGATCCGCGGCAGTGGCCTGTTCCTGCAGGGCGACGGGCAGGATCTGCGTGCGGCCCATGTCCAGCATGAGCGAGGCCTCGATGGCGATGGTCTTGGCGTAGGTATCCAGCAGGATCTCCTGCCGGGCCAGCATCTCGCGTTCGGAAAGCACGTTCTGGCGCAGGAACACGTCCATCACTTCAGGCGTGTTGTAGCGTTCCAGGGCATCCACCGTGGTGGTCAGGTTGGGCAGGCCGCGGCGGGCCGCCTCAACGGGCCATTCGGCGGAATAGCCGTTGCCGTTGAAGACCACGGCCTGATGCTCGCGGAACAGGCGGGGCAGCAGCTCCTGCAGGGCGGCGTTGAGGCTCGTGCCGGCGCATGTGGCGGCTTCCAGCTCGGTGGCGATATCGTCCAGGGCGCAGGCCATGGCCGTGTTCAGGGCGATGTTCACCGGCGCGATGGACTGGGAAGAGCCGACGGCCCGGAACTCGAACTTGTTGCCGGTAAAGGCAAAGGGGCTGGTGCGGTTGCGGTCGGAAAGGTCCACGGGCAGGGGCGGCAGCGAGGAGACGCCGATCTCCATGCTGGTGCGGCCGGGCTTGTGGGCCACGCCGTTCATGATGGTGTCGATGACGTCGGTCAGCATGTCGCCCAGATAGACGGAGATGATGGCCGGCGGGGCCTCGTTGGCACCCAGACGATGGTCGTTGCCCGCACCCACCGTGCCCAGGCGCAGGGCGGCACTGTGCTTGTGCACGGCACGCAGCACGGCGGCCAGGAAAACGAGGAACTGGGCATTGTCCAGCGGGGTCTTGCCGGGATCGAGCAGGTTGTTGCCCTCGGAATCGCTGATGGACCAGTTGTTGTGCTTGCCGCTGCCGTTGACGCCGGCGAAGGGCTTTTCATGGAGCAGGCAGATGAAATCATGCCGCGGCGCGATCTCATGCAGCAGGTTCATGATGAGCATGTTGTGGTCGGTGGCGATATTGGCGTCCTCATAGATGGGCGCGATCTCGAACTGCCCGGGCGCCACTTCGTTATGCCGGGTCTTGGCCGGGATGCCGAGGCGGAACAGGGCGTCCTCCACATCCTGCATGAAGGCCATGACACGCGCCGGGATGGAGCCGAAGTAATGGTCTTCCATCTCCTGGCCCTTGGCGGGCGGGGTGCCCATCAGCGTGCGGCCCGCCAGCAGCAGGTCGGGACGCAGGGCGGCCAGACGGCGGTCAACGAGGAAGTACTCCTGTTCCGGGCCCACACTGGGACGCACGAAGGTGGCCGTGGTGTTGCCGAACAGGCGCAGGATGCGCATGGCCTGCCGGGAAAGGGCGGAAATGGAGCGCATGAGGGGGATCTTGCGGTCCAGGGCCTCGCCCGAATAGCTGTAGAACAGGGTGGGCACATGCAGCGTGCGGCCGATGATGAAGGCGGGGACAGTGGGGTCCCAGGCCGTGTAGCCGCGGGCCTCGAAGGTGGAGCGCAGGCCGCCGGACGGGAAGGAGGAGGCATCGGGCTCACCGCAGATGAGCATCTTGCCCGAGAATTCGTTGATGACGCGGCCTTCGCCGGTGGGGCTCAGGAAGGCGTCATGCTTTTCGGCGGTCAGGCCGGTCATGGGCTGGAACCAGTGGGTGTAGTGCGTGGCGCCCTTGCTGATGGCCCAGTCTTTCATGGCGCAGGCCACGGTATCCGCGATGTCCGGGTCAAGGCGTTCGCCGCGGGCGATGGTGGCCTTCAGCGTGCGGAACACGGGCTTGGGCAGGCGCTTCTGCAGGATGTCGAGAGAGAAGACGTCGCAACCGAAGATGGCGTCGATATCAGCGGCGGGGGGCTGGTGATCCGGGTGGCTCTGGGCGATCTGCCGGATGGCGTCAGTGCGGGGATTCATAAGGGGACTCCTTGATACGCTTTTTTCAGGCCCGCCGGGAAAGGAAAGAGGGTGAGACCTTTCCGCGGCAGGCCTGATTGGGGAGGAAAACGGTAAAATTTCTGGCAGCTGTTCCTTACAGGGCTGCGGGGCCGCGTTCACCGGTACGGATGCGGATGGCATCCAGCACGTCATAGATGAAGATCTTGCCGTCACCTATCTCTCCGGTGCGGGCTGCGGAAACCGCCTGCAGCACCTTTTCCAGCGCCTCGTCATGGACCACGATCTCTATTTTGACCTTGGGCAGGCAGTCCACGGCGTAGCTTGAGCCGCGATAGACTTCCGTATGGCCGTGCTGGCGGCCGAAGCCGCGGACTTCGCTGTAGTTCATGCCGTGGATGCCGATATCAGTCAGCTGTTGCTTCACTTCTTCGAACTTGGACGGACGGATGATGATTTCGAGCTTTTTCATAGGGGGCTCCAGATGTTCCTAGCGGCAGGTGGAGGTATCTTGATGGTTACAGGGTATAGCCGCGTTCGTTATGCAGGCTGAGGTCCAGGCCACTGACTTCGGAAGCGGGATCCACACGCAGGCCCACCAGGGAATCCGTCAGCTTCAGCAGGATGCGGCTGACCAGGTAGACAAAGCCCCAGGTGGCGACGATGGAGATGATCTGCACCACGAGCTGCCACGGGTTGCCGTAAAACAGGCCGTTGACGCCGTTGATGCTGGCGGAGGCGAACAGGCCGGTGGCGAAGGCGCCCCAGGTGCCGCCCACACCGTGGATGCCCACCACGTCGAGGGCGTCGTCATAGCCCAGGCGGTTCTTGAGCAGGATGCCGCCGTAGCAGATCATGCCGCCGGCAAAGCCGATGAACAGGGCGGGCATGGTTTCCACGAAACCGGCCGCGGGCGTGATGGAGACGAGGCCCGCCAGCGCTCCGGAGATGGCACCCAGGGTCGTGGCCTTGCCGAAGCGCAGGTATTCAAGGATCATCCAGCCGAAGATGCCGCCGGCCGTGGCCAGATGCGTGGTGACCAAGGCGTGGCCCGCAAGGCCGTTGGCAGCCAGGGCGCTGCCGGCATTGAAGCCGAACCAGCCGAACCAGAGCAGGCCGCCGCCAAAGAGCGTCATGGGCAGGTTGTTGGGGATCATGGGCGTCTTGCCGAGATCAGTACGGGGGCCCACCGCATGGGCGCAGGCCAGGGCCGCCGCAGCGGAAGCCATGTGCACCACGGCGCCACCGGCAAAGTCCACGGCACCGAGCTTGGCCATCCAGCCGCCGCCCCAGACCCAGTGCGCCATGGGGCAGTAGGCAAAGATCGTCCACAGTGCGGAGAAGACCAGCATGGCCGAGAAACGAATGCGTTCGGCATAGGCACCGGAGATGAGCGCCACGGTGAGGGCCGCAAACATGCACTGGAAGGCCATGAAGACGTTGTGCGGCAGGTTGGTTGCCGGGCCGTTGGCTTCGGCGCCCACACCCGTGAGGAACACATGGTTGAGATTGCCGATGATGCCGGAAATATCACCGCTGAAGGCGAGGGAATAACCGACCAGGGCCCAGATGATGGAGACCAGCCCCAGGGCCGCATAGCTGTGCATGCAGGTGGAGAGGATGTTCTTTGACCGGACGAGCCCGCCGTAGAACAAGGCCAGGGCGGGAGTCATGAGCATGACGAACGTTGTGCAAATAAGGATGAACGCGGTGTCTGCGGGATTCATGGAAAACCTTCCTGTGGTCTGGCAGTACAGCAGGAGCCGGATCCTGGAGCACTGCGTAAACATGATTGCCGTTTCTCAGACAGCGAGCAGCGGCAGACGCCACGAAATAAAGCAAGGACCATGCCAAAAAAGCATGCAAGACAATTATTTTTTATAATATACTGATATGTTTAATGAAAATATTTTTTTGAAAGGGGGAAGCCCGCGCCAAAGAGAGCAGAGGCCAATCTGCAAGAGAATGTTTCTACCGAATAGTAGAAAAAAGGAACCCGCCCGTCCAGTACTTTGCGGCACAAAGGGGATATGCAATATGATACATTTAAAAATCAATGGGATATATCAAACAAATCATTTTTCTACCATGATGTTGAAAATGGCTGTCTCCAAAGCTGATTGAGCATACAATCACAATCCATTTAAATATATTATATTAATATTATTACTTTTTTTTAAATTTATACCAAGATGTCGACATACAGGGACAATGGGCCGGCTGCCCGGCTGGCATGATCCGGCGCCTTTTCAGGGGCGGGCTCGTTCCTCCCGGAGCAAGGAAAGCCGCAGGGGACTGACGTGCCGTGAGAGGGGCCGGACGCAGGGGGGGGACAGCCCGGCTGCACGGGGCGGGGAGCATCCTCCGGGAAAAATCCCTTTTCGTGCGCCCGCACACGGTAGCGCAGGCCGTATGCGGTTATCTCCATGAGGAACGAAGGCAGCGACCTTCCCACACAGGAAAGGAGATCATGATGCGTGGAAAACAATGGCTGGCATGGAGGGGCACAAGCGCTCTCAAGGTATGGCGGGCCTGGCTGGGGAGCTGCTGCAGCCTCCTGCTGGTAGCGGCTCTGGACAGGTTCGTCGCAGGGGATTACGGCGTGCCCATGCTGATAGGCTCTTTCGGTGCTTCGGCAGTTCTGCTGTTCGCGGCGCCGGAAAGCCCCTTGTCCCGGCCGCGCAACCTGCTGGGGGGCCACTTTCTTTCTGCCCTGGTCGGTGTGGCCTGCGCGCAATGGCTGCCGCCTTTCTGGGCCATCTGCCTTTGCGTGCCGACGGCCATCGCCGTCATGCTGCTGAGCGGGACCCTGCATCCGCCGGGAGGGGCCACGGCCCTTATCGCTGTGACTGGCGGCGAGCAGATACGACAACTGGGCTTCTGGTATGCTGTGGTCCCCTGCCTGGCCGGTGCCGCTCTCATGCTGGGGACGGCATGGTTGCTGGGCATGGGAAAGCCGGACAGGAACACGGTCACTTCGGGCAGTACGGCCTTCCTGCGGCGTCTTTTCCGCAAAAGGATAGCCGGTCCCGGCACCGTGTCCTGATGCCTCCCCGATGTGGGTGCGCAGCGGCAGACAGCAGGGCGCATGGCACAGCATGGCCCCGGCAGGGTGATGGCCTGCATGAAATACGGCAGACCACAGTGGTCCGCTGATCTTGAAAAGTATTTCTTTCAAAAAAAGGTTATTACTGGGGAAAAGCGTTGACAGCCTGTCCGCTTTTCTATAAGAACATCCTCGCAACGCGCTCGTAGCTCAGCTGGATAGAGCAACAGGCTACGAACCTGTAGGCCAGGAGTTCGAATCTCTTCGGGCGCACCACAAAAAACGCAAGCGGTCAGCTGTAACAGGCTGGCCGCTTTTTTGTATCCTTTCGCCGGCAACGTGAGGGAAGGAAAAGTCCAGGCTCTGTTTACTCTCCTCAGCGCAGGGAAAGGAGGCCGCATGCGGCAGCCAGGCCGGGACAGGAATGCTGCTTGCCATTTGAGGACAGCCCCCTGGCGGCATGGCTCGGAGGCGTGTTCCCTTGCAAAAAAGGCCGGTCGGGAAGGGGGCCCACAAGGGCAGACGATGCTTGCGGCCCCCTTCCGGGCGAGCTGGCAGCAGGCGGCCTTGCTGTTTCCAGGGCGTTGCCGGCCCTGACCATCTACCGGGCAGCCGCCAGATACAAAAAAAGGCCCCGCCGGAAGCGGGGCCTTTTTTATTCAGTCGGAAGCGGGGGCTTCGCGGCGGCTTAGTACATGCCGCCCATGCCACCCATGCCGCCCATGCCGTCAGGCATGGCAGGAGCATCCTTCTTGGGTTCGGGCTTTTCGGAGATGGCGCATTCGGTGGTCAGCAGCAGGGAGGCCACGGAAGCGGCGTTCAGCAGGGCGGTACGGGTCACCTTCTTGGGGTCGATGACGCCGGCCTTGATGAGGTCTTCGTATTCACCGGTAGCGGCGTTGAAGCCGAAGCCGTCCTTGCCCTGGCGGACCTTTTCCACAACGATGGAGCCTTCAAAGCCGGCGTTGTGGGCGATCTGGCGCAGAGGAGCTTCGATGGCGCTGCGGATGATGTTCACGCCGGCCAGTTCGTCGTCGTCAGCGGGCTTGATGCTGTCGAGCACCTTGGACACGCGAATCAGAGCGGTACCGCCGCCAGGCACGATGCCTTCTTCCACAGCAGCGCGGGTAGCGTTCAGGGCGTCTTCCACGCGGTCCTTCTTTTCCTTCATTTCCACTTCGGTAGCGGCACCCACATGGACCACGGCCACGCCGCCCACCAGCTTGGCCAGGCGTTCCTGCAGCTTTTCGCGGTCGTAATCGGAGGTGGATTCTTCCACCTGGGCGCGGATCTGCTTCACGCGGGCCTTGATTTCGTCGGCCTTGCCGGCGCCGTCAACGATGGTGGTGTCTTCCTTCTTGACCACCACGCGCTTGGCGCTGCCCAGGTCGTTGAGGGTCATGTTTTCCAGCTTGGTGCCGGTGTCGTCAGAAGCCACCTGGCCGCCGGTCAGGATGGCGATATCCTGCAGCATGGCCTTGCGGCGATCGCCGAAGCCGGGGGCCTTGATGGCCACGACCTGCAGGGCGCCACGCAGCTTGTTGACCACCAGGGTAGCCAGGGCTTCGCCTTCCACGTCTTCGGCCAGGATCACCAGAGGACGGTTGACCTTGGCGACCTGTTCGAGCACGGGCAGCATGTCCTTCATGCTGGAGATCTTCTTTTCAGTGCACAGGATGTAGGGGTTGTCCATCTCGCATTCCATCTTCTCCGCGTTGGTCACGAAGTAGGGAGAGAGATAGCCGCGGTCGAAGCGCATGCCTTCCACCACGTCCATGGTGGTTTCCAGGCCCTTGGCTTCCTCAACGGTGATCACGCCTTCCTTGCCCACCTTGGCCATGGCTTCGGCGATGATGTTGCCGATGGTGGCGTCGGAGTTGGCAGAGATGGTGCCGATCTGGGCGATTTCCTTCTGGTCGCGGGTAGGCTTGGCCAGATTGGCCAGTTCGGCGATCAGGGCTTCCACGCCCTTGTCGATGCCGCGCTTGATGGCCATGGGATTGCGGCCGGCGGCCACCAGCTTCACGCCTTCGTGATAGATGGCCTGGGCCAGGATGGTGGCGGTGGTGGTACCGTCACCGGCGGCGTCGGAGGTCTTGGAGGCGACTTCCTTCACCAGCTGGGCGCCCATGTTCTCGAACTTGTCGTCCAGTTCGATCTCCTTGGCAACGGTCACGCCGTCCTTGGTGATGACGGGAGCGCCGAAGGACTTTTCGATGGCGACGTTACGACCCTTGGGGCCGAGGGTCACCTTCACGGCATTGGCCAGCTTATCAACACCACGCGCCAGTTTTTCGCGGGCTTTCACGTCGAAGAGAACTTCTTTAGCGGACATTATGTTTTCCTCCTGGGAATAATCGAAAAGCGGAGAGTGTGTATGACCGGCGCGTGTGCGTTAGTCGGTCAGGATGGCGAGGATGTCTTCTTCGCGCATCACCAGATGGTCGATGCCGTCCAGCTTGACTTCGGTGCCGGCGTACTTGTTGAAGAGCACCTGATCACCCTTCTTGACGGCCAGTTCAACGCGGGTGCCGTTTTCCAGGACCTTGCCGGGACCGGTGGCGATCACCTGGCCCTTGCAGGGCTTTTCCTTGGCGGTATCGGGGATGTACAGACCGCCGGCGGTCTTTTCTTCGGTTTCCAGGCGCTTGACCAGCACACGATCGTTCAGGGGCTGCAGTTTCATGGTGTCAGATCCTCCAAAAATTTTTATGGCCACGCTTGGGTGGCATGCACAGCGTCCGCGGGGCGGAGCTGAAATTATCGCGTCATGACCGCCGTAAACCATTGCTGCGGTCCCGCAACGGGATAGTAGATAAGACACTCTTTGCGCTTGAAAAGGGGCAGAAAGGAATTTTTTTTGCAGAAAAGTCGTTTTTTTGAATAAAAGTAAATAATATCAATATATTATAAAAATAAAAAACTTTTATTCCCAGCTGTTTGCCCGGGTGGCGGTGAAGGTGGCCGGGAAAAGTGCGGCGGGATCAGGATGGAAAAGAACGGAGGATGTGGCGGCAAGCCTGCCGGCAGCCCCGTGCCGCACAGGCAAGCCGGAGGGCTGAGACGGGGAATACCGGGCGCATCGGGGACAGCGCCGGGATGGCAGCGGAAAAAAGAAAGGCCCCGCATGGGCGGGGCCTGAAACAGTTATCTGCAAGATAGCCTAGTCTTTGTTACCGAACAGCTGGTCCGGCGGCAGGACGGTGAAGCCGTTGCCCTTGAGCAGATCCACGGCCTGGTCGGTCTTGTCGAAGCGGAAGATCATGATGGCACAGTCCGCCTCGCGGGTGATGAAGGCATACATGTATTCCACATTGATGCCGTGCTGCGAGACGAATTGCAGCACGCTGTCCAGCCCGCCCGGCGTATCGGGCACCTGCACGGCGACCACGCTGGTGCGGCCCAGGGTGAAGCTGTGCTCTTTGAGGACGGACTTGGCTTTTTCCTGGTCATCAACGATGAGGCGCAGGATACCGAAATCGGAGGTATCAGCCAGGGAAAGAGCGCGGATGTTGACGCCGGCCTCGGCCAGCGTGTGGGTCACTTCGGCCAGGCGGCCGGCGCGGTTTTCCAGAAAAACGGAAAGTTGTTCAGCTTTCATGGCAGGATCCTCTACGCTTTGGGGGCATCGTCGCCCGAGGTGGGCTTTTTGTCCTTGCCGGGGGTGATGTCGATCTCGTCAGGCTCGGACGAGGCCCGGCGGAAATTTCGGATGGCCCGTCCCAGCCCGCCACCGATCTCCGGCAGTTTGTTGGCGCCGAATATGAGCAGCACTACGATCAAAATAAGTAACAGTTCCTGCATGCCGATGCCGAACATGGGGGCCTCCCTTGAATGTTGAGCCTTTCAGGCCATTGATTTGAAAAACATACGACGTGAAGGTGCCAAGGTCAAGACGTGCGGCGCTAAAGGACTCCCCGCATGAGCCTGCGCACCTGCTTGGGCGAAGCCGGTGACTTGAACCCCGCCTCGATGAGGCTGCGGGCGACCATGTCGCGGGCGGCACGGCTCCTGCCGCCCATGACCACCACCAGAAGGCGGGTCTTGCCCCGGCGCGCCGTGACGATGATGTTGTAGCCCGAGGCCACGGTCCAGCCCGTTTTCAGGCCGTCGACGCCGGGGATGCCCAGCAGGGTGTTGGTGGCCCCCAGGGTGCGGCCGTTGAAGCGGAAGGAGCGCAGGCTGTGATAGCGCATGGCCTGGGGATGGCTGCGCAGATAGGCGCGGGCCAGGGTGGCCATGTCGCGGGCCGTGGTGCGCTGGCCCGCCGCGGGCAGGCCCGTGGGGTTCTTGAAGACGGTCCGGGTCATGCCGAGCTGGCGTGCCTTGTGGTTCATGAGGTGGGTGAAGTTGCGGCTGTTGCCGCTGATATGCTGGGATATGGCCATGGCGGCGTCATTGCCCGAAGCCACGGCCATGCCGGTGAGGAGCTGGTCCACGGTGACTTTCTGGCGGGGGCGCAAACGCATGCTGGAGCCGCCCACCCGGGCCGTGGGATGGACGCGGATGCTGGTGGTGCGTTTCAGCCGGCCCATCTTGATGCGGTCCATGACCACATACATGGTCATGACCTTGGTCAGGGAGGCAGGCGGGATGGAGAGGTTGGGATTGTACTCGTACAGTACCTTGCCGGTGTTCAGGTTGATCATGACGGCGGCGCGTGCCCTGCGGGCCGCGTCGGCACCGGCGGGCAGCGAGAGCATGGCAAGGACGAGCAGCAGGACGCACAGCCAGCGCCCCGGGAGGGAAGGGGAGTGGTGCATGTGTTCAGGCCGTATGGTGGTAGGTTTGATGGGCTTCTTCCACAGCCTGCATGGCGATGGCCAGCAGCACGGGACCGATGATGAGCCCCATGGGACCGAAACTGCCAAGACCGCAGAGGATGGCGATGATTAGCACGAAGAAGGGAGCGTTGATGCCCTGTTGCAGAAAAAGGGGACGCAGGATGTTGTCCACGCTGGTCACGGCCAGGGTGCCCCAGAGGGCCAGGCCCACGGCGGGCATGGTGGCGCCGGAGAACCAGAGGGAAAGACAGAGCGGGCCCCAGACAAGGGCCGTGCCCACAAAGGGGATGGGTGCCACGACCGTGGCCAGCAGGCCCCAGAAGGCAGGCTGCTTGATGCCCGCCACGGCAAAGCCCATGCCGCACAGGACCCCCTGAGCGATGGCCACCAGGACGATGCCCAGCATGACGCCCTGCAGGGCCTTGCGGATGGCCAGGACGAAACGGCGCAGCATGGTGGCCGGGATGTGGAAGATGCGGGCCGTGACCAGATTGATGCGGCTCGCGTAGGCGGCAAAGATGACCGTGAGCGTCACGAAGAGGAAAAGGGTCCAGAGGACGGTCATGGTGCCGCCCAGCACGTCCACGCCGCGGTTGATGAGCAGGCCCATGGTGTCCGCCAGCATGGCATCGAGGTTGCTGAGGAAGTCCGAGATCATCTTGTCCACTTTGGGGTAATCCGCCAGGCTGTGGCGCAGCTCCTGGAAGCGCATGACCCATTCCGGCGGCAGCTGGAAATTGTTGGCCTGCAGTTCCCGGAGCCGGGCCAGGCCGCCGGCCACCTGGGGCGACACCAGCAGCACCAGCGTGCCGATGGGGATGAGCACGGCGGAGATGACCATGACGATGTAGCCGTACAGCGGCAGGCGATGGGAGCAGGAGGCCGCGATATGCCCGAGCCTGCCCGGATGGCGGCGGCGCAGCCGCTTGCGCCAGTGCCGGATCGCGCAGCGCATGCGACGGTAGACGGGCAGCGTCAGGCAGGCGAAACATCCGGCCATGACGATGGTGACAGGGTTGGGGCGGAGCAGCAGGAACCAGGCCAGTGCTGCAAGGATGTACAGGAGGCGAGGCAACATGTTGGGCATGCGGGAACCTTTGGACGGCAGAATGATCTGGGCAAGGATAGCACGCGGGGCCTGGGCTGCCAAGCTCCCCGGGGAGAGGGGGACGAGTACAGGACAGGAGCCGAAAAAAAGCCCTGTGCAGGAGTGCAGCAGGGCTTGTGCAGGTCACGGTGCCGGCGGCTAGTCGAAGATGCTGGAGCCGCGGAAGGTGATGTCCACGATCTCGTAGGTGACGCGGCCACGCGGGATGTCCACGCTCACTTCGTCGCCCACTTCCTTGCCCAGCAGGGCCTGGCCCACGGGCGAGAGGAAGGAGATGGACCCCTTGGCGGGTTCGGCCTCATCGGGGCCGAGGATGGTATAGGTGCGGCTTTCTTCGGTATCCACGTCTTCCACTTCCACGGTGGACCCGAAGATGACCTTGTCGCCGCTCAGCTTGTCCAGGTCGATCACCTGGTAGAGGGCCATGCGGGATTCGATGTACTTGATGCGCGCTTCCGCCATGCCCTGGCGTTCGCGGGCGGCATCATAACCGGCGTTTTCACGCAGGTCGCCTTCTTCACGGGCCTCCTTGATGGCCTGGATGATGGCGGGGCGTTCGCTCTTCAGGCGGGCCAGCTCTTCTTCCAGACGCTTGTAGCCCTGCTTGGAAATGGGGATATTGGTCACGGCCATGGTACACCACCTCTGTTCGTCAGATGAAAAAAAAGCGTCCGCTGCGCGGGCAGCGGAGCGCGTGAAGATTGCATTTGTTGTGTGGACTATATCCGTTGCTCCGGCATTGGTCAAGCCCTGTGCGGCAGGGGATCACCCGTCCGCCGGGATGACGCCGGGCATGTTGATGCTTGCACCGGGAGGCGGCTGCGTATATGGTGGAGATAATTTGAACAACTTCTTACCTTGCCGGAACGCCATGAAAAAATACTTGCGTTACCTGGGGCCTGTACTCATAACGGCACTTTTCGTGCTGGCCATATATCTTTTGTATCACAAGCTCAAAGCTTACAGCATCGCCCAGATCAGGGAGAGCATCCAGCAGGTCTCCACGGGCAGCATCTGTTTCTCCATCGGCCTGATGATCGTCAACTACATTATCCTGGTGGGCTATGACTGGCTCGCCCTGAAGGCCATCCACAAGTCCCTGCCCCTGCCCCGCGTGGGGCTGGTCTCCCTGGTGGGGCAGGCCGTCAGCTACAACTTCGGGGCCCTGCTGGGCGGCACGAGCGTCCGTTACCGCTTCTATTCGGCATGGGGCTTTTCCCTGGCGGAGATCGTCCGCCTGGTGCTCATGCTGGCCGTCACGTTCTGGGTGGGCGCCCTGGGCCTGTGCGGCGTGGTCTTCCTGCTGGCGCCGCCCGTGATCCCCGACGAACTGCTGGCCAAGATGCCCATCCATGACGTGCGTTTTCTGGGAGGCATCCTGCTGGCCATCGCCCTTTCCTATCTGGTGCTGTGCTTCACCATCCGCAAGCCGGTGCATGTCTTCGGCAAGGAATTCGTCTTCCCCGTCCCCCGCATCGCCGTGGCCCAGATGGTCGTGGCCGGGGTGGACCTGATCGCCGCCGCCGCCTGCATGTATGTGCTGCTGCCCGGTGACCTGGGCATCGGTTTCATCGACTTTTTGCCCAGCTATCTCATGGCGCAGGTGGCCGTGGTGCTGACCCATGTGCCCGGTGGCGTGGGGGTCTTCGAGCTGGTCATCCTGCACCTGACGCATACCCCGCGCGAGCAGGCCGTTTTCGCGGCGGTGCTGCTGTTCCGCCTGATCTACTTCATCCTGCCGCTGCTGGCCGCAGCGGCCCTGCTGGCCGTGTACGAGGCCCGGCAGAGCCGCAATACCCTGCGGGAAGCGGGCCGCTGGCTTTCCGTGCTTTCCCATTCCATCGCGGCCTACACCACCTTCGTGGGCGGCTGCATCCTGCTGGTCTCGGCCATGCTGCCGACCCTGCCCGCCGTGGTGGCGCAGCTCGACTTTCTTCCCCGGCCCCTGCTCATGGGGGGGCATCTGGTCTGCGCGCTTTCCGGGGCCCTGCTGCTCTTTGTGGCCTATGGACTGGAGCGGCGCCAGAACCGTGCCTTCTGGATGGCGGTGATCCTGCTGCTGCTAGGCATAGCCGGGGCCCTGCTCAAGGGGCTGTCCTTCCTGGCGGCCGGGGCCGCCCTGGTGGTGCTGATAACGGTCTGGCTCTCCCGGCGCCGCTTCTACCGCTCTTCCTTCTTCTGGGAAGAAGCCATCCCCGCGCACTGGCTGGTCCTCGCCTTCGCGGCCCTGGGCCTGGCCATGGGCCTGGGCTGGTTCATCTACCATCCTGCGTGGGACAGGGCCGCCCTGTGGGGCTTTGAGCAGCACTTCAATGCCTCGCGCGTCCTTCTGGCCGATGTGGGCATCGCCGTCGTGGTCCTGGCTTCGTGGATCGTCCGGGTCAGCCTGAGGGCCCGCAAGCGTCTGCAGGAACGCAACCTGCAATCCGGGCGTGCTCCGCGCGCCTGAAAACGAGGCATCTGGGGCTGTCCCGGCAAGGGGCAGCCCTTTTCACTGGCGGGGCGGGAGGGCCGGAGCGCCCCGCGGGCATGACCGGATGCGCAGCAACGGAAAAACGCTGTCCCGGCGGAGCACCGGCGGACGCACCAGGCAAGAGGGGCCCGGACCTGCCTGCTGTCTGGATGCGGGCGTCCGGGCCGGTGCGCGGAGTTGTGCCCGGCAACGATGCCGGACGCAGGAAGAGGGGGCGCGCCGGCCGTGACCATGATGCCGGTATGTTTGGGGAGGGCGCCTTTCAGGAAGGAAGCCGCCCGTCGCCTCGTTCAGCGCCTTTTCCACCACCCTTCGGAGGTATGGAGCATGATGACGGAAGAAGCCCTGTATGCACGGCTCAGGGAGGCATTGCGCGATGCCATCGCACGGCACCATCTGGACGAACGCAGCATCAGCCTGAAAAGCCGCGGCCTCACCCCGGAAGAGGCCATAGGCCGGACGGCACGCACGGACTATCCCATCCTCAACGGCAGGGAAGTCATGCTCCAGGCCCGCTTCGGCGGGGCCCTGGGACAGGCCTTCACCAGCGCGCCGGTGGATTTCGAGGGCTCGCTGGCCGATGTGCTGGCACTGGACACGGCGCATGATCCCCAGGCAGGCGGGATGCTGGTGGCCACGCTCAATGCCGTCCTGCGGGCCGTGGGCGACATCGGCAACACGGTCCATTGCCGCGACGACGGGCCGGAGCAGTGCGCGGAACGCTACGCCGCCCTCGTGCGGGAGCGTTTCGGCACGCCGCGCATCGCCCTGGTGGGGTTCCAGCCCGCGCTGCTGGCACGGCTGGCAAAGGAATTCGATGTGCGGGTGCTGGACCTTAATCCCGAGATAGTGGGGACGGTGCGTTCCGGCGTGCTGGTGGAAGACGGCATGTCGGCCTATCAGGGCGTGGTGCGGGACTGGGCCGAGCTGGTGCTGTGCACGGGCAGTACGCTTTGCAATGGTTCGTTCGTCAATTTCCTGGATATCGGCAAGCCCGTGCTGTTCTTCGGCACGTCCTGCGCCGGGGCGGCGCGTATCCTGGGGGCGGAGCGCTTCTGTCCCATGTCGGCCTGAGATCCCGGCCGTCCGGGCCTGAAGGCCGCGTATCATCTGGCCCGCCCGGGTTGTCGGGAAAATGTCGGCTTTCCGACACCATCCCGACAGCCAAGGGGAGCCAGACTGTCGGCATATGCGGAGGTAAGCATATGAGCGACAATGACAGGATACTGTGCCAGGTACTGGAGCAGCAGCTTTCGCTGCGTCTGCGGGAGGCTTGCCGGGGCGTGCTGCTGCATGTTTTGCCTGCCCCCCTGCGGGGCCTGCTGTATATCGCCCAGCGCAGCAGTGCTGCGGGCTATGCCCGGCTGTGGACGGGTGTCCGCGCAGGATGCCGCAGGCAACTGCCCCGAAGGGCGGGTCGCCTGCGGCAGGAAGGGGCCCTGTGAAACGGGCCGGTCCGGTGACGGCGGCGACCGGAACCGGACTGCGCCTTCCGGGAGCTAGAACTTGTAGATGAAGCTCATGTTGACGTTCCAGGCATCCTCGATGCTGTTGGCGCGGTGCCAGCTGCCGTCCTTGCTGAAACCGCCCCAGACACGGGACGACTGGTCCAGCCAGAGGGCTATATAATTGGCTTCCACCAGCAGGCGCAGGTTGTCATAGATCTGGTAGGAACTCATGATGCCGAATTCCGCAGCATAGTCCCGTTGCGTCAGGTAGATGCCGCCGTTGGTGTTGACGTTGTTGAAATCCGAAGCCGTGCCGTACAGGCTGCGGCCCGCATGACCGGGGACGTCCAGCTCTCCCTTGATGTAGCGGGCCATCCTGGGGGCGTTGGTCCCGTTATAGAAGTTGACACGGATGGTGTGGCTGAGCTTGTCGATGAAGCTCAGGTCCCTGATGCGCGCACCAAAGCCCCATGTGCCGGCCAGGGTATAGCCCAGTACGGCATCGCGGCCGATGGTCCAGGTCCCGAGCGTCCCGAAGCCGGAAAATCCGCTGGTGCATTCGTTGTTGTAATCGAAGGACGGCAGGCGCTCGGAACCGTTCGTCGGATCGTCGTCATCACCGCTGCTGTACCAGGCATAGATGCCGGGCGTGCCCCAGGCCAGCCGGTACTCGGCCAGCAGAGAGGCATACCAGCCGCTGCGGTCCAGGGCCTCCTCACCGGAGTTGAAGCTGCCGTAGTTGACGCTCCAGGCCAGGCGGAAGGGATCGGCAGCCGTGATCTCGCCGGTCAGACCTGCCCAGAACGCCGTTCCGTAAGCGCAGGCCGAGGTCCCGTCCGCCTTGCGGGCGGGCAGGGCATACCACGAAGGCCCCATGCCCGAACCGTAGCCGCTGCCATAGTAATCATCGCCGGAGCGGAAGGCATTGGTGCCCACCATGCCCAGCATGGCCCAGGGGGTCAGGCGTACCCCTTCGAAGGTCAGGGGCAGCAGCAGGCCGAACACGTCCACGTTGTCCAGGTAGCGGTTCGTCCCGTCTGTCCCGCCGCTCCAGTTGTCATTGAACGGCCGTGCCCAGAACGCCGTCACGGCGGCATGGTCGCCGAGAGGGGCGGAGACGTTGATGCCTGCCACGTCGGCATCGAAGACCTGCGAAGCCTCGGAGGCGTAGTCCGGCAGGAAGATACGCTGGATGCCCATGCGGGTCTTGACGGCCGTACCGGGGACGACCCAGTCCAGATAACTGTGCTTTATCTTGACGATGTTCCCGTCGGCACCCAGAGCGCCGCCCTTGGCGGAGCGGCCCCAGGTGGCGGCACCGATCTCGAAATAGACTGTCCCCGAAAGGCTTTCCGAAGCGATGGCCTCCAGCTGCAGGCGGACACGTGTCTTGGCCTCGAATTCATCCTCTCCCCAGCGTCCCCAGCCGGTCACATGATGGCCGTTACGGTCATTTTTGACGAAATTCCCCCCTCCGCCGTATTCGAGCATATTGATCCATACGCCCCTGGCCTTGAAGTCCACGGCCTGGCCCTGCTGCGCTCCCCCCAGAAGCAGACCGGCCGCAAGAAAAAGGATGGCCAGATGTTTTTTCATGTTCCTCACTCCTTTGACAATGGGTTGTCATGCTGTTTTGCCGTTTTGGGGATCGCAAAGATATTTCCTGACCAGGTCAAGGAAGATTTCGTATTCCCTGGAAAGGACCGTGTTGCGTTTTTTGATATAGCCAAACGAAAGGCATTTTCCGCAACCGTCTATGGGGATGTCCCGTATGGCATACTTCCTGAAAGAATCATTCATCAGACGGATGCCGAAGCTGCAGATGTCCGTGTGCAGCAGCATCTCGATGATCTGGTTGTCGCTGTTGGTGGAGAAAAGGCTTTTGAAGTCGGCTGCCTTGGCCATGCCGACGCTGATCCTGTCCAGATGATGCTCTATGGAGAAGAAGTCATTGACAGGCTGGATGAAGCTGTTGTCATCAAGATCCGCGAAACTGATGCTTTTGCGGTCATACAGGGGATTTTTGGGACCGACATAGATGCAGGGCTCGTGCTGCGAGATCTCGATGAACTCGATGTCCTTGTGGGCAAGGACATGGGAGAAGCATTTCTGCTGGTCCCTGGAAAAGTAGACGATGCCGATATCGGAAATGCCGGTATGGACATTGTCCACGATATCCTCCACCGTCCCTTCCAAAAATGACATCTTGTATTCATCATGGTTTATGGTGTTGTACAAAAAGCAGAACAGCCGTGAGATCATGGTGGATGGATAGCAGGATATGTTGATCTTCTTGTATTTTTTCTGCCGTCCCATCTGCTTCATGAGGCGGACGTTCTGCAGCACGGTGTGGGCCTGGCCGTAGAATTCCCTGCCCGCCTCCGTCAGGGAAACACCGCGGTTGGAGCGGACGAACAGCGTGACCCCCAGCTCTTCTTCCAGCATGCTGATATTTTTGCTCACGCTGGATTGCGAGGTGTACAGGGTCTCGGCGGCACGCCGTGTGCTGCCGAAATCCGCCGTGGTGACAAAGTGTTCGAGTTGGCGCAGTTCCATGCTGGTGCCTGCCGGAAGGGCGTGTAGGGTGTGTGGAAAGGGCGGCCTGCCCGGGCAGGGAGGCGCCGGCAACGTTTTTTCGTGCCGCTGGCAGGGCTGCGGCGGGGCATGCCGCATGCCCGTGGCCTG
>ERZ791919.1765-NODE-1765-length-17545-cov-3.017153_pt1 | contig 17545 bp, 8 predicted proteins | sample MGYA00510137_ERZ791919 | MGnify/ENA primary metagenome ERZ791919 (study PRJEB30046, sample SAMN00792059) | human gut metagenome | study: EMG produced TPA metagenomics assembly of the A metagenome-wide association study of gut microbiota in type 2...
TTCGGGCAGGCGGGCCAGGCCGGGGTGAAGGAGGCGACGGAGAACCTGAGGCTGATGGATATGGAGTGAAACGTATGCGTTAGATAATATAAAAAAGAGAGTATTAAACATTTTATTAACCAAAACAGATTTAAAAATGAAACTTAAGTATTTGTTTTCAATGGCTATGGCCGGATTCCTATTTGGCGCATGCTCCAGCGACGACGTGGTCGTGGGCGACGGTGGCCAAGATGGTGCGGTGGTGGTACAGCCCGGCGAAGAGGGATTCCTCAGCATGTCTATTAACTTGCCGACGACTGTGGGCGTGAAGCGTGCAGCGGGCTACGACGACGGTACGCCGGATGAGTACCAGGTGAACAGTGCCAAATTGTTGGTGTTCTCCGGTGAGTCTGAGGCTGCTGCAACGTTGCACCGGGTGTATGACTTGGATGTCAGTGCCTTCACGAAAAACGACGAGACCCAGATTACTTCTTCTGCCAACATCGTGCAGGATATTCTGGTGCCTTCTACGGCAGGACAGCAAGCTCCCACTTTTTATGCCATGGTCGTGCTGAACGACAACGGGCTGTTGCCCAGTGAGGGCGATGCGTCCGGCACGGATTTCCACCAGAAAACTTTCAAGGAAGTCAGTGAGTTGGCCAAGGATTTGGGCGAAAACGCTCTGCGGACTCACGGCGGCAAGCCCAGCTTCTTCATGAGCAATGCGCCCATGTACAGTGTGGCCGGGGGTACTACGCGTCCGGCCGATAACGGCAAGGTGACCACTTTGGCCGAAATCGACCCTGATAAGATTTTCCAGACCGAACTGGAAGCGCGCCAGAACCCTGCTGTCACGGTGTATGTGGAGCGTGCCCTTGCCAAAGTGACGGTAAAGGCCGATAATGACAAGCTGAGCGCCGATGCCAATGAGAACCTTGTCGGTTATACGGTTAGCGGGTGGACGCTTGACAACACGAACAAGTCCACTTACCTGGTGCGCAATGTGGCACCTGAAAACTTGGCTACGGCACAATCGGCATGGTGGCAGTACAACAATACGACGGCAGATTACTATCGCTTCGTGGACGTTGCAGCCGTAGAGACGGGTGTCTCATTTTATCGTACCCATTTCGGCATCGACCCCAACTATGCCGTGGATAATGATTATGCTACGGGAAGTTTGTTGAACAAGGTGGCTAAGACCATTCCGGCGGGCGACCTGACCCCGGCCGGCGAAACTCCCCGCTACTGTCTGGAGAATACTTTCGATGTGAAATACATGACGGAACAGAACACTACCCGCGTGATCGTGGCAGCCACATTGGAAATCGACGGGGCTGAGGGCAATGGCGACTTTTATTTGCTGAACAAGAACACCGCCACGATTTACCAAAAGTCTGGCGTGGAGAACGAAGTGAAACGTTTGTGGATGAATTATTTCCAGACTATCATTTCTACGTATGTCAAGACGGGAGAGTTTAAGGCGGAAAATGTGACCGTGACCCTGAGCAACGCAACGGGTGCCGCACAGGCCGACGGAGGCTATACGACGGTGACGGGCATTGTAATGAATGATAATGACGTGGCAGACCTTGAATACCAAGAGGGCAAAGGCATTGCTGACATAAACGCCGCAGCCGCAGCATATCTGTCTACGTTGAACGATATGCTGACCATCTCCTATTACAAGGGCGGTGTGGCTTACTATCCAGTGCTGATCAAGCATTTCGGAGACACTGAAACACCTTGGACTATGCCTATTGGCGGAGTTTTGGAGTCTTATCCCGACCCGAATGCCGCCAACAATTGGTTGGGACGCTACGGCGTGCTCCGCAACACGTGGTACACCGTCAACGTGACGGGCCTGAAAAACATCGGTTTCTGCGAAGTGCCTGACGCAGGTACGCGCTATGACGACCCGTTGAACCAATACATCGCAGTGGAAATCCATATTTTGCCTTGGGCGACACGCTCTCAGGATGTGGACCTATAAAAGCGTCTTGCAGAAGATGAATGAATAAAGTGAAATAGGGGGAGGCCGTGCGGTCTCCGGGCTTTCCGGCCTCCCTTTTTTAGGAATAGGAAAGGAAGTGCGCCCTTGGGGCGCGGACCCTCCGCAGGGAGGGAGACGGGACGTTCCGCCGGTCCCGGAACCAGTCGGGCGGGAGCATAGAAACGGCAAGGATTTGCCCAACGGAAGAGGAAACCATGAGGTGGAGCCGCATGTGCGGCAAAGCCCACTATATATAAAAAGGAAAAAGAACGAAGGAAAGAATGTTGAACGAAAAACAAGGATATATGAGGGATAAGATGAAAAAATGGTTTGCGGCGTGGTGCGGCCTGACGGCGGCGTGCGCCATGACGACCTCCTGTTCGATGATGCAGGATGACTTGGACGATTGCCCCACAGGGCTGTACCTCTCCTTTAAGTATGACTACAACCTGCAGCGGGCCGACATGTTCAACGACCATGTGGGTGCCGTCACGGTGTATGTCTTCGACGAGGAAGGGCGGTATGTGACGAAACAGGAAGAGGCCAACGTGCCGGGGCATGCCCCCCTTTCTTCCCCGTTGTACACGATGCGCATGAACCTCGCCCCGGGCAAGTACAAGTTTTTGGTATTGGCCGGGCAGAAGGATTATGAGGCCCAACTGGCCGGGGGAGGTGCACGTTTTGTGCGCCGTGAGCCAGGTGCGGGCGACGCGATGGAAGGAGCGTTGGACGTGACGCTGGACCGCGTGGCGGGCGCGTCGGGATGGGAGGTGGCGCATGGCGGCCTGCCTCTGGACACTTTGTGGCACGGCATGGAGCTTTCCGCCGCAGAGGTCTTCGAGGGAAAGCCCACCTACGATACCATCTCCTTGGTGCGCGACACAAAACACATCAACGTCAGCCTGCGCGAGATAGATGACCCCACGCAGATGGACGTGGCCAACTATGAATTCCGCATCATCGACCGTAATGCCCGTATTCTTTGGGACAACTCCCTGGACGAGGCCGAGCAGGTGGCCTACACGCCCTACGCGGCGTGGAACACGGACGACCGGGTACCGGCAACCGACGCCGAAGGAAACGACTTGGGTCAGCCCGGGCACATCGCCCACGTGGAGTTCATGACCTCGCGCATCCTCTACCACGAGGATGCGGCGGACGACGGCATCTTGTCGGTGACGAACCACGAGACGGGGGTGGAGGTCATCCGCGTGAACCTGCCCGACATGCTGTGCCGCCTGCGCAAGTATGCGGACATCTACCGCTATTCGCCGCAGGAATTCCTCGACCGGGGGTATGACTACCAGATGGACTTCTTCCTGAAAGGGGGTGAACTGGCTTACGTGAACATCGGCATCAGCGTGTTGAACTGGAGCGTGAGGGTGCAGTTCGAGGAACTTTGACGGCGGCGGAAAAACGCACTTTTAAGAACATAAAAGGATGGTTTGGAAATGAAGAAAGCATATCATATCATGGGAGGGTTGCTGTGCGGTGCATGTCTCGGCCTCGCTGCCTCGTGTGGGCAGATGGAGGACGAAGCGTGGGGCAACGGCCGGTGTGACGCGATGGAAAACGCGGAGGTGCGAGAAGGGACGATGTTCCTCGACGTGAGGCTTTCCGTGGGCGACGGCGGACCGTCGAAACGGGGCAACCCGGCCGGAGGAGAGGACGGTGACGGGCGCGAACCGGGCAACGACGACGAAAACGCGGTGACGGGGCTTACGGTATTCTTGTTCCCCAACGAGGCGGATCTGAACTCGGAGACGGGACGTGCCCAGCCGGTGTTGGCGGCTTACTATTTCGACGGCGGCGACTTGTCGCAGGTCGGTACGGGTGTAAACGTTTCATACGCGACGAAAAAGCCATTGGACGTGTCCGCCTTGAATTTGGACCAATGTAAAGTGCTGGCCGTGGTGAACGCGGATTATTCGGGAAACTTCGAGAACGGCACGTGGACGACCTTGGCCGACTTGCGCGACTGGCAGACCGGGAACGACTTATGGCGGGAGGCCGCAGACCCGCAGAATATCCGGAAGACGAATTTCCTGATGTCTTCCACGGAACTGGCCACGGTGACCGACATCCGGAACAGTACGGAGGCCAGTCCGGCCAAGGCTGTGGTATATGTGGAGCGGTTGGCTGCCCGGGTGGACTACCGGACGGGGCGAGATGTGTTCGACGTGGTGGATGGCGGGCAAAATACCGTGGGCGAGGTGGAGATTACAGGTGCCGCCCTTGTCAACCGGTTGGACGGTGATGTGAACCTGCTCAAGCATGTGTCTGACGACTATACGGAGGAGGTGGCCGATGCTGCAATCGGACGGGAAAAGGCCGCAGACGGAGGCCGTGCCACCAACTGGGTGGTGGACGCCTATGAGACGGCAGACAAGAAGTTCGGGGACTTCCTGCCCACACTGACGGAGGATGCCGGATGGGAGGACTTGTTCTCTAAGGGACTACCCATGACGGCAAGCAACGGGACGGTATGGAACTGTCTTGGCTACGTCCGGGAGAATACGAACCGGATACAGGGGGCGGACGAGTTGCGCCGCTATGCCACGGGCGTGGTGTTCCGGGCGCAATACAATGTGAAGGCGGACGGATTTACCGTCGGTGGCGACATCTTCAAGTATGGGAACGGCCTCTACGCCACGTTGGAGGCCGCAGGCGAAGCCGCCGGTGCGCCGGAAAGCGTGACCGTGGAGGACTGCGCCGGGTACGGCATCACGTATTACCCGAAAGGTGTGTGCTATTATACTTATTGGATCAAGCATGCCGATGACGGAGATGACACAGCGTTCGGCACGATGGAATACGCCATCGTGCGCAACAACCTTTACCAACTGACTGTCACGTCGGTAAGCGGCATAGGTGACCCGCAGCCCGGTGACAGTGAATTGACGATAGAAGTGGCCGTGAGGAATTGGCAGGCGATGGACGAAGAGAATGTGGATTTACAATAAAGAAAGGAAAAAGATATGACGAAGAAGGTGCGCTATATGTATGAGGCGGTGTTGACCGTATGCCTTTCTATGCCGATAGGCTGCGTGCAGGAAAGCGGCACGGAGTATCCCGGGTCGGAAACGGACGGGGCGGCTACGGCCGTGGTGACCTTACAGGTAGGGGCTGCGGGTAATGTGCAGACCCGGGCTTACGGGGGTGACGGTGCGGCCATCGCCGGGGAATTCATGAACACCTTGGAGCTTTTCATCGTGGACGGCCAAGGCGTGGTGGAGAAAGTCATCCGCGCCACGGGCGATGCGAATTTTGTGCCGGAGGACAACGGGCGGGGCGGTTGCGAGACGGACTATTCCACCACCGTGACACTCCGAACGGGGGCCAAGACCATCTATGCCTTTGCCAATCTGGACGGCCATGCGGATGTTGAGGGGAAAAATTTGGAGGAGGTGTTAGGCGGCATCAAGGAAGGAAGCCTTTGGGCGGATGCCGGGATAAACGACGGTACGGCTGTGGCTGACCCCGCTTCGAAAATAAATTTGGCAGACGTTTTTATCCCCATGGCAGCGCGGCGCGAAGTGAGCATACCTGTGAGCGACGGGACGGTGCGCCTCGAATTGGTGCGCCTCGTCGGGAAGGTGCGTCCCCGGTTGACGAACGACAAAGGAGGGGACGTGCGTGTGACTTCGCTCTCCATCGGGGACTTTGCCGACCGCGTCGCCTTGTTCGAGGGCGGGAGTGCGGGCACGGTGTCGTTCGACAGGACACGCCTTTTCACACTCGACCGCACAGTGGGGGCTGCTCCCATGGATTTGTACGGCACGGGGGACGACGGACAGGCTGTGCTCTCGTCCGGAGGAAAGGGGATGCCGGAAATTTATGTGAACGAAACAGACGGCAGTACCCCGTTCCGGATTACGTTGACGATAGACGGTGACGAGATGGCGGGGAAGACTGTGGCCACAGCCGTGCCGCGCAACCATTACCTGCCTTTGGCCTTGAACCTGTCCGATTTCCGTTTGGCGGTGACGGCCTACGTGGCTCCCATCGGCGGTTACCCGGTGGCGGTGATGACGGAGCCTTCGCTGACGGACCATTACGAAGTGGACGTGCCGGAAGGTTGCCATTTCGAGGTGGAAGGCACGTTCGGGCGCACGGAGACCGCAGACATGCCGGTCACATCGTGGGCGTGGACCGTGCCGCAGGCATCTGCCGGCCTTGTGGCGGTAGAGAATGAAACGGCCATCCCTCTGGTGGGTTGGCTGACGGCTTTGCCCGGCAAACAAGCCACGTTGGAGTTCAGCGTCACCGCGCCCCGCGTCAAGAAAGGGACACTGACGCTGACCACCGTGCCGTTGGGCGACATGGACGGCTACGGGCTTGTGAACCGGCGCAGTTTGCCGGGGTGGACAGAGAATGCACAAAAATACGAAAGGGTAAACCTGAGCTATAATTAAATAAGGAGGAGATTCGGTTATGAAAGAACTTCGGATTTTATATAAGGTCATCGTGGGGATTGTGGGAACAGCTTGGCTTGCCGTGCAACCGGCAGCCGGTCAGGTTAATGGGAATAGATATAATACCAATTATTCAGACCGTACCATCCAGCATAAGGCGACCGGCACGACCAAGAATAAATGGTTCCAAACGCGTGAGGCCACAGGAATGTCCGCTTCGGCCAAGGCCATGGATACGTTCAACGACGAGGTATGGTCTTTCAACGTTTACGGGCACGACGTACAGGCCGCCCATACCTTTACTGACACGTTGTATGTACACAAGGGGCGTTCGGTGACGTTGAACCTGCCTACAGTCTCGAACGGGGGAGACCAAAACAGTGCGCAGAAATACCAACGATGGTACAACTTGGTGACGGACGGGCTTTTTCGTACGGGGAATACAGGGGACAGGCAAGTCCAGGATTTGCTTACCCCGTCGAGCGGAACGGTTTACCGCCTTGCAAACGGTTACGTGGGTGGACATGGTTTGTTGGGGTCAAGCAGCATTATGTATAATGCGAATTTTTATTATCCGACGGAGGGAGAGTTTAGGGAATGGAATGTTGAGAACGGCGAGTATGGTAACGCGATGTATGTCGTGGCATGCGACCTTTCCGGCTATATGGATTTTACCAATACCTTTAAGGAAAGACAATCAGGGGGGCTGAGTTTTATGCCCAACAACAGAAATGATCCCATAGAACCGACGTTGTCCTTGCGTGCCGTGTATGTGATAGTGGGGGTGGACGACGTGGATGCGGAAGACGACTTTCGCGACAACCCGGATTTCTGGACCAAAGGGCACGGGAGGCTGTTGAGCACGGAATACCAGGGAGGCAACGCCACCGGAAAGAAGTTTCTGGAAGAATATGACATCACTTTCCCTTGCGACCATATTTCCAACCGCACGGACGAGGTGGTGACCTTGAGCAAAAGTGCGATGGGATATGGATTGCCGGACGTGTCAGGCAGTTCTAATGTGAACCTTTCTGTGCAACTGGTCGACAATGGGGCAGGGTTGAGTCTCCAAACGGCAAGCTTGTCCGGTAAAAACCGGGTTATCAAATTCAGGAAGCAAGGCGTGGGCGGAAATACCCCTTGGAGCGTGACGGACGGAAGCAAGGCCACCATCGTGGTGACGAAGACCGTGGACCGTACGACGTACAATATCGCCAAGTTCAACCTCACCTTCCGCAAAGACACGCGATTGTTGACGCAGCACCAGTTGGAGCGGATTGACACGCGCGACGGGAATGTGGCAACACAGACTTGGTACATGCCCACACGCACACCCCGTTATTTAAGGGAAAACTACCAGTTGCTGACCTCGCGTACGTTCGATTACGACCCGGCGGTGGCTGCTGATTATGGGTCGGATATGTATTATCCTTATCCCTTGGAATGGGGCTACAGTTCCTATGCGTTCTTCGACGGGTCTCTCAAAACTGATTTTGACGGGTCTACAAGTAATAATTCTAATTATGGAAACCAACCTTTCGTGGAATGGGGTAGTTATGCCATTACCAATTCGTATGTGGGGTATAATGATATGGTTAATTTAAAAGGAACCTCTCCGGATCCCTATTTGGGTGGTCGTGGGGAAGAAGGCGACAAATCGGAATATTTCCTTTATGTGGATGCGGCCGATTTGCCAGGTTCTATTGTCACGCTGCCTTTCGCGGTAAACCTTTGCCGGGGATCAGAGTTGTTTGTCAGTGCATGGGTAAAAGGAGCCGGAGCAGCAGGTACCGAGGATGCGGCCATGCTTTTTACCATCAACGGCATCGATGCGGACGGGAACAAGACTCCGCTGTACAAGCAGTCCACGGGGCAAATCCGTACCACGACGTATATGACGAGGGCAAGTTCTACAGAATATACGGGGAATAACGGCTATGGGGAAGGTACGAACGACTGGTATCAGATTTTCTTCTCGTTTATCAACGATGATGAAAAGAACGCGGGTTTCGTGTCATACGAGTTGCAGGTGGACAACAACTGTGCCAGTACGAACGGCGGTGACTTCTACCTGGACGACATCGAGGTGTTTATCGCCCAACCTACGGCAGAGGTGGAACAGTTGGAATACACCTGCGTCAACGACCGCACGCCCTTGAACATCACGTTGGACTGGAACCAACTTTGCGAACGCCTCGGCATCGATGAAAGTTTGACGCATGGCAATGCGGCTGAAGGCATAGATTTCTGTTTCATCGACACTGTGAAGTATGCCCGGTTGTTGGCCGATGCCGGAACCCGGCAAGACAGTATCGAAGCACTGAAGGACGCGATAGTAAACGTGGGGGCGGCTGATGACGAATCGGAAGGTTACGACGAACCTATAGTTTCCTTGTTCTTTTACCTCGATTGGGAAAAAAATGACCCGTATCCGAAACATCAGGTCGGGGCTGACGGTCGTAAAATATATAACATCGCATACAAGCATAAAAAGGACGACGGAAATTTCTATTTCTATGCCACGGGAACAGAAGCGGAAAGTAACCGCAAGTTGTCTGTCGACTTTTACTCCGACCTTTCACCCAACCGTCCGTACCTGATGCTGATTATCGACCGCGACCTACAAAAGGGACAGGCCACGGCGGAGGATTTCTACGATATGATGGACGACCCTTGCGGCATCAAGACACTGTTCTACGTGACCTCCCAAACCATGGTGAAGGTGAATGGCGAGGTGCTCGACCCGCAGACCGATTTCTGCGAGGGGCAGGTGTTCAGCTTCGGGGCACAAATCCGCGTGCCGACCGGTTTCAATGACGAAGGGGAACAGCAGTTTGTCGTGTTGAACGAAGGCGTGTATTTCGACTGGTTCTTCGGAACGGAGGATGAATTCACGACAGGCAACATGGAGTATGGCAATGTGTCTTTATATGTTGCGTTGGCGCATTTCCGCGGGCATTATCCCGATGCGGAGACCTTGGAGGGCGTGGTGCCTCAACCAGCAGATGGGGATGCGGGTACGCCGGAACTGACGCAGGAGGATATCGACCTCATCCGCCATTACCTGACCGTGGAAGGCGATGCGGGCGGCCTGAACCATCCGCTCGTCTTGCACCGCGAGAACTTGGACATCCGGATATTGGAGACGGGCTTGCAGTTGGTGGTGTATCCCATACATAAGGATTTCCCTCCTGCGGAAGCAGGCATTACCGATGAACAATGGACAAGGGTCTGTACGAGCTACGTGCCTTTGGAATTGCATGCCAACGGAAAGGCCCCGACGCTGTATGCCGGCTTTAACCATATCATGGACTATCCGGCCGGTTACAACCCGGCCTTGCGTATCGGGCTGGACCAGATAAAGCGGGTGAAATGCGACGGAGGGCAGAATACGAACAAGCTCCGGATAGATTTGCGCGATGCTTCCTACGTGAGCGACGGTGTGGATCGGTTGGGCTTGATAGACTATAATCCGGGTACGGACGAGGTGGATTATACGCAGGTGTATCTCGTAGACACGGATGACCCACAGTATGAACGTTACTTTGCCAACACCACGCCTGAAAACTTTAACGAATTCATGCTACCTATCGGGAAGTTGTCGGCTCTCGTAGGCGAAGAGTATGAGGTAGGGGGAGGCTTTGACAACCATGCCGACCTTGGATTCTTCTTGGATGAACAGCAACTGGCGGATGGGACTACGTTCACCTTTGCTCCACGTGAGGGATTCTATTATACTTTTATCGTGCATTTCGAGGAAAAGACCGGTGGTGGAGAGGCCACGACCAGTTGTTGGGGCTCGTTCCCGGTGACAATGAAGGTAGTGCCCGAATATCTCGTGTGGGATGACAAGCAGGCCGGAGAAAATGGAGTGGTCACGGGCAACTGGCATGAAGACGGTAATTGGCGGCGCGCAAGCAAGGGTGACTTGCACAAAGCGCAGACTGACAATATTTACGAGGAATATGCGGACGGAGACGGACGGGCGTTCACGCCGATGTTGTTTTCCAAGATCGTCATGCCGAGAGGCTCGAAAGTGGAACTGTATGCAGCGGGTTTGTCGCATTCGGGCAGCGGACAGGAATGGGTGACGCAGCGTCCACCGCATATCGGTGCACCGACAGACAACATCCAATATGACCTGATGGCTTACGACCATAAGGCAGATGGCAGTCAATTGGAGACCGAGCCGTTCCGCGTGAGCATGACGGACGAGATCCATTTCGAGCCGGAGGCTGAGATGTTGCATGCCGAATACCTTTATTATAATAAGGCTTACACGGACGTGGAACTGGAGGGCGGACAGTGGTACACTTTGGCTTCGCCCTTGCAGGAAGTGGTGGCCGGGGATTTTTATACGAAACGGAGCGGGCGAGAGGATGCCGGATACTTTACGGGAATTTCGTTCGACGGCTCGGAGAACGACCGTTTCTCCCCGTCGTTCTACCAACGGGCGTGGAAGGATGATGCGGAGACGGTTCCGCTGCAAACGCGGCAAGACGGCGTGAAAAATGTGGCTGTGGCCGGAAACTGGAGTGCGCTTTACAACGACGTGGACGAGCGTTATCCTTCGGGGTGGGGCTTCTCGTTGAAAGTGCAGGACCTTGCGGACGAGGCCGGAGGCAAAGTGTTGGTGCGTTTGCCTAAGGAGGATGACTCTTATCGGTACTACAGCCAGGACGGCGCGGCATTTGGACATATGACCGGAATAAGAAGGAACGAGTCCGCTGTGGGTAAACTGAAGTCGGATAGTTTGTTCGTGAGGAAACTTACACCGGATTATGGTTGGGGGAGTACTGTGGATGGGGCACTCGAAGTAGGGCTTGGGACTTCTGCCGCAGGTGGTTATTACTTGGTGGGCAACCCGTTCATGTCGCATTTGGACGTGGCCGAGTTCCTGACGGTCAACAGCGATGTCTTGGAACGGAAATATTGGTATGTGGAGAACGGAGTGCAGGATGCGGCCGTGGCCGCTGCGCAGGGCGATCAAGGATGGATTTCTGTGGCGGAAGGTGCGTCGGGTGCTGCCCTTGTGCCTCCCATGCGTTCTTTCTTTGTGAAGAAAGCGGAGAACGCCGCAGGCCGTACGGTGAAATTCACGGCGGGCATGCAGGCCTTTGTGCCGGAAGCAGCCGGAGGGAATGTCAATGCCAACCTGTTGCGCTTGACGGCCACGACGGAAGACGGGCGCGAGAGCCGTGCCGTGGTGGTCTATGCGGACGGGGCTTCCGAAGACTATGTTTCAAGCGAAGATGCCGAGCTCTTCCTCGATTCTAACTTGGGCGATGTGCCTTCCGTCTACACTGTGGGCGGCACGCAGGCCCTGAGTGTCAACGTGACCCCGGCTACGAAACGGATACCGTTGGGCGTGCACGGTGCGGAGGACGAGGCGGTGGCCTTGCGCTTCGAGGGTACTGACGTTTGTAACGGGGCAGAGCTATACGATGCGCTGACGCAGGTTCGTACCGCACTTTACGACGGTATGGAAATCACGGTGCGCACGAACGAGGACGGGCGTTATTACATCGTGCCTGCGGGGACGGGGCTTGAAAAGGAAAAAGAAGCCGGTGATGAGTTTGCGGTCTATTCCGTGCGTTCCGGTGAAGTGGTCGTGGCTTCGTCTGTGGGCAGTCTGGCTTCGGTGAAGGTCTATACGGTCGGTGGTGTGCTGATGGCGGAGGAAACATGTGCGGAAGGCACAACCATGTGCAGGTTGGCCGTGAAAGGAAATGAGAATTATGTGGTGCAAGTGACGAATGTCTACGGAAAGAAAGCCGACGTGAAACTCCACGTGAAATAACATGAATATGTTTAAGGGGAAAATGTGTTTTTTCCCCCATATAAGTAGAAGCCTCCCTACGTTATAAAACGTGGGAGGCTTTTTGGGCTGTATAGCCATGCGATGACAATGTGGGTCAAATCAGTATCATGCCGGCTTCCTTGCATTCCCGGCGCATTTCTTCGGGCCAGATGCTCGACTGGGTTTCGCCTACATGTGCTTTGTGGAGCAGCACCATACACAGGCGGCTTTGCCCTATGCCGCCACCGATGGATTGGGGCAGAGTACCATCGAGCAGCCGACGGTGGAAATAAAGGTTCTTACGGTCTTCTTTTCCGCTCAGTTGCAGTTGTCGGAGTAAAGCTTCTTGGTCTACGCGGATGCCCATAGAGGAAAGTTCGATGGCGCGGCCCAATATGGGATACCAGATGAGCAGGTCTCCGTTCAGTCCGGCCAAGCCGGTACGTTCGTCAGTAGTGGAGTAATCGTCGTAATCCGGAGCACGTAAGTCATGCTCTTTTCCGTCGCCCAGCTTCCCGCCGATGCCGATAATGAATACGGCACCGTACTCCCGGCAGATGGCATCCTCACGTTCTTTCGGGGTGAGGTTGGGATAACGCTGGCGAAGTTCCTCGGCATGTATGAAATGTATGTCCTCCGGCAGGAATGCTTTCAATTGTGGGTAGGTCTCGCAAATAAAGAATTCCGTGCGTAGGATGGCATTGTAAATGCGGTTGACGATTTTTTTCAGGTATTCCGTGTTGCGGCTGTGGGACGGCATGACACGTTCCCAATCCCACTGGTCTACGTAAAGCGAATGCAGGTTGTCCATTTCTTCGTCCGCACGGATGGCGTTCATGTCGGTGATGATGCCGTATCCTGGTTCCACATTATACTCAGCCAGTGTGACCCGTTTCCATTTGGCCAGCGAGTGAACCACCTCCGCTTGTGCCTCGTTCATGTCTTTGATGGGGAAAGTGACAGGACGTTCCACTCCGTTCAGGTCATCGTTCATTCCTAACCCTTTGAGTACGAATAGGGGAGCAGTCACCCTACGTAAACGCAGTTCGGTGGATATGCTACTCAGGAAGAAGTCTTTTATTTTCTTAATGGCAATTTCTGTCTGCTGCAAATCCAACAGCGCATGATAGTTTTCCGGTTTGATTAAATGACTCATTGCTTTATGACGTTAATTGATTTCTTTCAGAATGTTCTGCAAAGATAGCGTATTTTTGTTAACGTGGAAGCGGATAAAGTGTTTTTTGTGTCTATATGATAATTTTTATTCTACGGATTAATTTTTTGAAATAGTTTGGTGCGTCTTTGTTTTTTTCTTAATTTTGCATCGTTTTTAAGGCTCCGTAGCTTAGCTGTATAGAGCGTCAGATTCCGGTTCTGAAGGTCGAGGGTTAGAATCCCTCCGGGGTCACGAGAGGAAAGTCCTTCACAATCTATGGATTGTGAAGGACTTTTTTTATGTTTTGTATTTGGGGATTTTTTTGTGTTTTCGTTTTCTGCTTTCCAACGGGTTCAGACTAAAAAAAGATAGCCGTCTTTCACAAGACAGCTACCTTTACATTAACCTAATTTCAATAATGAAAAACAATTCTTATTCCGTTCATGCTCGCTTGCATGATTGCTCTCTTAGTAAGAGAGCAATGGGGCTTCCCATTGCACTAATTTATAGAGATTTATGTTTTCGGATGGAACGATTTCATCAACATTTGGAAGCGTTTGCGAACGAAAAAAACAATCCTATATTTTGCAGGTTCGCTGATTTTGCTTAATTTTGTCGGTGAAGAAGGTTTTTTATTCCACTTGTATATCTCTTACTAAGAGATATATTTTTTTCTCCCTGATAGATAGTATTTTGTGTTTTTTTGATGCCTGCTTGTTTTTGTTTGACCTGAAGGACGGGTTTAGGTGTTTAGGTATTTATAGAAAACCGGTTTGTAACGCCTGAAAAGTTGTAGTATTTTCTCTGTATATAAGGACTGGGGTGTGGGTTCCGGCTCCCGGATGAGATGTTCGATAAGTAAGTTGACATTATGGGCCCAGAAAATGAATGTACGGTTGGGGTGGAAGGTCGAACTGAATTCTAATAAACGGTCCAAAGAGAAACTGGTGGAGATAATACCAGCTCCAGCACACATGGCATCGTAGGCATTGCATTCCTGTTCTATATGCGCCGGAACCATCAAGACAGGCTTGCCCATGTAAATAGCTTCGCAGATAGATTCGAATCCGGCGGTACTGGCATAGGCACGACATCCGCTCATTTGTTTCAGGAAGGCGTGGTCGTCTAATGGATAGAAACTCAGCGTGTCGTCTATGGCAGACTTCCGTTTCGTTTTTGCGGTCCCAAAAGAAACGAAGAGGAATGTGGGGATACGCTTTATGCCAGGCCATGACTTGGGACGAGAATCCGGAATTCACCATGTAACCATGGATGTAATGGCCTTCGGATACCGTTTGTTGCAGAACTTCTTTGCGCAAGAGAGGGGGGACGACGTAGATACGTTGCTTTTTATCATCGGCCATCCTGCTGAAAGAAAGAGCCAGCATACGGTCTGAACCGATAGCCGTAAGCCGTGTGAACATTTTCAGAAGTCCGAGTTGAGTACGGTTTACCCGAGGAAAACGAAAGTCTTTGTGGAGGAAAAGATATTGGTGTCCGATACATATCTGTCGGCTTTCAGGACGACAGAACAGGTAGGTCAGCCCGGTCAGCAGTTCGTAAAAGTTGACCACGATGTCCGCGCCGGAGGCTTTGATGCGTTGGCGGATGAACAGGATGCTTCGGGAGAATGCCGGCAAGCGCACGATATTATAAAGTATGCTTCCTGTCAGGTTATTTTTGCGGTTGGCTGGGGTAGGCAGGAAGTTCGGACTCTCGAAACGACTGAGGGGAGCTTTGAGTTTTTGCCGGAAAAATGTCGGTAGTTCCCGGTTACGGCTCTTGCCGACAAGTACTTCTACGACCTCATGCCCTTCGCGTAGCAGATGTTCTTCGAGGGTGAGAGCTTGCGTCAGGTGTCCCCTTCCTTCTCCTTGCACGATAAACAGGAATTTCATGAGGCTATGGTCAGTAAATTGGTGGCCGGTGTGTCTTGCGGGAGGCTGTCGGCGATGTCCGTATAGAAAATGATGTTCCAATGTCCGTCTTCATCTTCGGCCAGTGCGGAAAGGGTCTCCACCCAGTCGCCGGAATTGAGGTAATGTATGCCTTCGTATTCGGTATTATCCGGATGATGGATGTGTCCGCAAATGATTCCGTCGTATTTGCGGGCACGGGCAAATTCGGCCAAGGTGTGCTCGAAGTCCGAAATATAGTTGACGGCAGACTTCACTTTTTGTTTTACATGCTGCGAAAGCGAATAATAAGGTTTGCCGTGTCGTACGCGGTAACGGTTGTAGAAACTGTTGAAAGCCAACAGGAGAGTATAGCCGAGGTCACCCAACAGGGCGAGCCATTTCATTTGTGTCGTGACCCGGTCGAATATATCACCGTGAGTGACGAAGTAACGTTTGCCGCCGCTTTCCAGTTCATAGTCTTTCACGATGCGGAGGTTGGCGAACGTGAGAGGAGCCAGATTGTCCAGGAAATCATCGTGGTTCCCGCGGACGTAGATGATTTCGGTGCCTTGGCGTTCCATCATTTTCATCAGTACTTTAAAGAAACGGGTGTGTCGGGGCTGCCATTTTCTCGTACCGCCTTTTTTCAGATGCCATCCGTCAATGATGTCGCCATTGAGAATCAGGCGGTCGCAATCGACGTGGCTCAGGAAATGGCTGACTTCTTCTGTTTTGGAATGCGAGGTACCCAAATGAATGTCGGAGAGCACGAGCGTGCGGTAATGCCTTCTTTGTTCCATGTGCTTCTGTTTTTTTTAGGACGCTACAAAGTTAGGCGTGGGATATGACAACCCGGTTTCTTTTCGGTGAGAATACGGTAACAAAGCGAAAAGAGACTTATTCCGTCGGGAACGAGTCTCTCTTTCGAACAGTTGAATATTGAGGTTAATGTTGGATAGTCTTTTTATGTCCTACGATGTAAATGCCTTTAGACAATCCCCTTGTGGCTTGCCCAGCGGGGACATTGCTACGCAATTTCATGCCTTGCAGGTTGTACACATCGACATTTTCTGTATCCGCTTCACCGAGGATTCCCGATACGTCGTTTATGATTTCGTCTTTGCTGTATAGTTTTACCTGATCGATGTATAGGCGGGTGTTGTAGGCAGCTCCTACTCCGGCTGTGGTTTCGAGTCCCATGCTGACGGTCACCTGCGTTTCCGTCTCAAGCGAAAAAGGGCATTCCACAGTTTCCCAATGGTTGGCTAACCGGGGATATTTGTATATTTCCGTGTCACCGAAACGGATGCCGCAACGGGAATAATTGAGGTTGTCGCCGGTCGTGGCGATGGTGTAATCGTTGATGTGCCGCATTTCGTTGGCGCACACGTATTGTGCCAGAAAACTCAATTTGTATTCGCCTTTGGGCAAGGTGAAGGTTTGTGAGATACTGTTATTGCCGCTGTCCCAGGAGTTCAGGATGCTCAGGCAGCGTTTGCCGCAGGCATCATCCGTGGCGGGGGCCGCCATGATACTGGCCGAGTTGCCCACGTTGGACGGAGATACGCAATACATGGTGGTGCTGTAAGGCATGGAATACAGTACGGCGAAGTTGGAGCCGCCTTTCAATCCGTTGCCGGGTATCCAACCTTGGATGGGCAGGACTTGCGGCCATTTGCTGTCGGCAGCTTTGACCGTATTAATGTAGCAAGGATCGTAGACCACTCCGTTCAATGTCACTTTGCTTTCCGTTCCATAGGTCTGGTCTTCTTCAAAACCGGGATTGGAGAGAAACTGTGCGGTGACATCGAAAAACTCCTCCTGTTCTTCTTTGAGGTCTACGGTTTCGATGAGGATTTCGTTTCCGACAGCTTTGACGGATACACAAGATTCATGTTCCACAGTGACCGGTGCGGTCAGTTTATTCCCGTCAGCCCAAATCGTGACTTGGGCTTGTTGCTTTTGTCCGCTATAATTATAGAGGTAGGCACCGCAAGAGTCGTTTTCCATCTGTCGGGCGGAAAGTCCGTCGCCTTGGATGAATACACGGAGCGTATTGGCCACGCTGTGGTTCACGTCGCAGCGGAATGTGGCCGTGGCGCCTTGCCCGTTGACGGCAGTCATTTCCGTGAAGACCGGTGCTCCGTCTGGCAAAAGGATGTCTTTCAGGGTGCAGGCCGTTTCTCCGAGATAGTTGCTCAACAGTAGATAACGCGCACTGTCAGGGTCGCTGACGATGACGCCGTTCCAACCTTCGGCTACTTGTGCCGTCAGGGACAGTACGTCAGCGGCCAACTGTTCCGT
>ERZ791919.1769-NODE-1769-length-17504-cov-12.523526_pt1 | contig 17504 bp, 16 predicted proteins | sample MGYA00510137_ERZ791919 | MGnify/ENA primary metagenome ERZ791919 (study PRJEB30046, sample SAMN00792059) | human gut metagenome | study: EMG produced TPA metagenomics assembly of the A metagenome-wide association study of gut microbiota in type 2...
CGCACAGCATCAGCAGCGGCCGGCCGGTCTGCTCCGCCGCTGCCGCCGCCACGGAGGCCCGCTGCACCGGGGAGAGCCCGGTGATCATGCTGTGCTTTTCCCGGCCGTCTATGCCGGCTGTCAGCTCCCGCAGCTGGGGCATCGTCAGCAGCTGCCGTATCAGCCCTTCCATGTGCTCTCCCCTCCTCTCCGCGTCCGGTGCGCCGGACGCCGGTAATCTCCATTTTGCATATTCTATGCGGCTTTGCTGAAATTTACCTGAAAAAATCTTACCCGTTGAAGCGGTTCATGGCCGTGTCCGGGCCGTCCTCAATGAGGCACAACGCCGCCTCCGCCGCACGATCCAGCGTGGCGCGCAGCAGCTTGGCCTCCTCGCCCTGGGGCTTGCCGATGACCCAGTCGATCATCTCGTGGTCGGGATGCTTCGGCATCCCCACGCCCACCTTGATGCGGGGGAAGCCGTCGGTGCCCAGATGCTGGATGATGTTCTTCAGCCCGTTGTGGCCGCCTGCCGACCCGCTTTTGCGGATGCGCAGCTTCCCCACCGGCAGAGACACGTCGTCGGAGACGACCACCACATGATCCGCCGGTATCTTGTAGAACCGGGCGGCCTCGCCCACCGACTCGCCGGACAGGTTCATGTAGGTCTGGGGCTTCATCACCAGAATTTTGTTGCCGTTCCGCTCCAGGATCCCCGTCCACGCCTTGAACCGCAGCTTGGTGAGCTTGAAGCACTCCTTTTCCATCAGACTGTCCAGCGCCAGCCAGCCCATGTTGTGCCGGGTGGATTCATACTTGCTGCCGGGGTTTCCCAGCCCCACCAGGATCCAGTTGACGCCGCCGGTCTGATTCCGATTAAAAAACAAGGCTCTCGCCTCCTTTTGAAAAAGTAAGAGGGACTGCAGACGCAGTCCCTCCATTATAGCACAGCTTTTGCCGTTTGCAAAGCGTTCAGTTGAACAGCTTGGCGATGGAGATCTCCTGATAGATGCGCTCAATGGCCTCGGCAAACATGGGCGCCACAGACAGGTACTTGATCTTGTCGCAGCCCTCGCCCATGGTCTCGGGGATGGTGTTCAGCAGCGCCACTTCCTTGATGACGCTGGCGCTCAGGCGCTCCAGCGCCGGGCCGGACAGCACACCGTGGCTGGCACAGGCGTACACGCTGTTGGCGCCGCCCACCTCCACGATGGCCTTGGCGGCGTTGCAGATGGAGCCGGCGGTGTCGATCATATCGTCGAACAGGATGCAGTCCTTGCCGGCCACGTCGCCGATGACGTTCATGACCTCGCACTGGTTGGCCTTCTGGCGGCGCTTGTCCACGATGGCAAGGCTCATGTGCAGCTTCTGGGCGAAGGTGCGGGCGCGGGCCACGGAGCCCACGTCGGGGGACACCACCACCATGTCCTCGCACTTCTCGCCGAACTTCTTGGCGTAGTAGTCCACGAACACGGGATTGCCCAGCAGGTTGTCCACAGGGATGTCGAAGAAGCCCTGGATCTGGCTGGCGTGGAGATCCATGGTCAGCACGCGGTCTGCGCCGGAGGCGGTGAGCATGTTGGCCACCAGCTTGGCGGAGATGGGATCACGGCTCTTGGCCTTGCGATCCTGACGGGCATAGCCGAAATAGGGGATCACCGCCGTGACGCGGCCTGCGGAGGCGCGCTTGCAGGCGTCGATCATGATGAGCAGCTCCATCAGGCTGTCGTTGACCGGCTTGCAGGTGGAGTTGATAAGAAACACGTCGCTGCCGCGGACGCTCTCATACAGGGAGACAGATGCCTCGCCGTCCGCAAAGGATTTTACCTCCGCCTCGCCCAGCTTGATGCCGATAAGCCTGCAGATCTCCTGCGCCAGTGCAGGATTGGCATTGCCGGTGAAGATCTTGATGTCCTTGCCGTGAGAAATCATGGTGTTACCCTCTCGCTTTCTGTCCGTAACGGAACATTTTTTTGACTGTTTTGGGCCGCAAAGCGCCTGTTAAAAAACAGACAAAAAACGCCGTCGCCCCGCCGTTCACCGCTGGATAAAGCGGCATTCGGCGATGCGGACGGCGCACGCTCCGGCAGAGGAAGCGCACACAGGAAAAATATGGACTTTCGCGCGGCCCAGACGATCCATCGGCCCTTCCTCCCCTCGGTCTGTTTTCTCTGCTCCCTATTATAACAGGCTTTGCGGGAAAATCCAGTATTTTTCCCACTTTTTTTGGCAACAATTTTTCAGAGCGGGAAATGCCCATCCAAATCACCATTTTTTCATGGAAACGACGGCCATTTTTTGTATTTCTAAGAAAATGCAGGGGTTTTTGCTATTTATGAGTTGCATTTTCATTTTCATTGCATTACAATTAGGTACGCATTTGAGGAGGGCTGCCGTCTATGCTGCACATCGTACTGGTCGAACCGGAGATACCCCAGAACTGCGGCAACATCGCCCGCACCTGCGCCGCCACGGGATGCTCGCTGCATCTCGTCCGTCCGCTGGGCTTCGATATCTCCGACCGCGCCGTGAAGCGGGCGGGACTGGACTACTGGCATCTGGTGACCGTCCGGGACTACGACGGGCTGGACGACCTCTTCCGCCGGCACCCGGAGGCCGCCGCCGACCTGTGGCTGGCCACCACTAAGGCCCCGCAGGACTACACACAGGCCCGGTTCTCGCCGGACTGCTGGCTGTTCTTCGGCAAGGAGACGGCAGGGCTGCCGGAGATGTTCCGCATGGCCCACTATGACCGGTGCATCCGGCTGCCCATGCGCACGGAGGCCCGCAGTCTGAACCTCAGCAACTCCGTAGCCATCCTGACCTACGAGGCCCTGCGGCAGAACGGCTTCCCCGGCCTGACCGGCGAGGGCGAGATGGCGTCTGCACACTGATATTTTTTCAAAAGGAGATGCATCCGTATGAACTACAATAAAAAGACCATTCTGGACGTAGACGTTGCCGGCAGGAAGATCCTGCTGCGCTGCGACTTCAACGTGCCCCAGGACAAGGAGACAGGCGCCATCACCAGCGACAAGCGCATCGTGGCGGCGCTGCCCACCATCCGCTACCTGCTGGAGAAGAAGGCGGCGGTCATCGCCTGCTCCCATCTGGGCAAGCCCAAGGGCGAGTGGAAGGCCAAGCTGAGTCTGGCCCCCGTGGCCCAGCGTCTCAGTGAACTGCTGGGGCAGGAGGTCATCTTCGCCAGGGATATCGTGGGTGAGGACGCCAAGGCCAAGGCTGCGGCCCTGCAGGGCGGCCAGATCATGCTGCTGGAGAATCTGCGCTTCGACCCCCGCGAGGAGAAGAACGCCCCGTCCTTTGCCAAGGAGCTGGCTTCTATGGCGGAGCTGTACGTGTCCGACGCCTTCGGCACCGTACACCGGGCCCACGCCTCCACCGCCGGTGTGGCGGCCTACCTGCCCGCCGTGTCCGGCCTGCTGGTGGCCAAGGAGCTGGAGGTCATGGGCGGCGCGCTCAACGATCCCAAGCGCCCCTTCGTGGCGGTGCTGGGCGGTGCCAAGGTCAGTGACAAGATCGGCGTTATCAACAATCTGCTGGACAAGGCCGACACCATTATCATCGGCGGCGGCATGGCCTATACCTTCGCCAAGGCGCAGGGCGGCTCCATCGGCAAGAGTCTGTGCGAGGACGACAAGCTGGACTATGCCCTTGAGATGATCGAAAAGGCCAAGAAGAACGGCGTAAAGCTGCTGCTGCCCACCGATACCGTGGCGGCGGACGACTTCTCCAACGACGCCCGGCGTCAGGTGGTCAGCACCATGGCCATCCCCGACGGCTGGGAGGGCATGGACATCGGCCCCGACACCATCAAGGTGTTCTGCGGCGCCGTGAAGGGCGCGGGCACCGTGGTGTGGAACGGCCCCATGGGCGTGTTTGAGTTTGAAAACTTTGCCGCCGGCACCCGGGCCATGGCGCAGGCGCTGGCCGACAGCGGCGCCATCACCATCGTGGGCGGCGGCGACAGCGCCGCAGCGGTGGAGCAGATGGGCTTTGCCGACAAGATCACCCACATCAGCACCGGCGGCGGCGCGTCTCTGGAGTTCCTGGAGGGTCTGGAGCTGCCCGGCGTGGCCTGCCTGCTGGACAAGTAAGCGCCCTTGCCGGGGGAGGCGCTCCCCCCTTACATCCGATCGTATCAAAGTAAAATTTGCAGCGATATATTTAGTTTTTTGAAAGACAGAGGAGTAAACGAGTTATGAATCGCAGATACCGTAAGACCATTATCGCCGGCAACTGGAAAATGAACAAGACCGCCAGCGAGACGAAGAAGTTTGCCGAGGAGCTGAAGGCCCTGCTGCCCAAGGCCAAGTGGTGCGACGTGGTGGTGTGCGTCCCCGCCGTGAACATCTCCACCGCCATCAAGGCCTTCAAGGACGCCCGCGTGTCCGTAGGCGCGCAGAACGTGTTCTTTGAGAAGTCCGGTGCCTACACCGGCGAGGTGTCCGCCGACATGCTGAAGGACCTGGGCGTGAAGTACGTCATCATCGGCCACTCCGAGCGCCGCCAGTACTTCGGCGAGACGGATCTCATCGTCAACAAGAAGGTGCTGGCCGCGCTGGAGGCCGGTCTGCACCCCATCATCTGCGTGGGCGAGACGCTGGAGCAGCGCGAGCTGGGCATCACCATGGAGCTCATTGCCCTGCAGGTAAAGTCCGCGCTGGCCGGCGTGCCTGCCGAGAAGCTGCGCAAGTGCGTCATCGCCTATGAGCCCGTGTGGGCCATCGGCACCGGCAAGACCGCCACCGCCGAGCAGGCCGCCGAGGTCTGCACCTTCATCCGCACCACCGTGCGCCACCTGTACGGCGCCCGCATTGCCCGTTCCATCACCATCCAGTACGGCGGCTCCATGAAGCCCGCCAACGCCGCCGAGCTGCTGAGCCAGCCCGATATCGACGGCGGCCTCATCGGCGGCGCAGCCCTGAACGCTGCGGACTTCGTGGAGATCATCAACGCTGCCAATCAGGACTGAACCCAACAGGAGGAAGGCATGAACAAAACTCCCACGACCCTTATCATCATGGACGGCTTCGGCATCGCGCCGCCGGCGGACGACAACGCCGTTACACTGGCCAACACCCCGGTGCTGGACGGTCTGTTCCGTGACTACGCTCATACCACCCTGTCCGCCAGCGGACTGGACGTGGGTTTGCCCGCCGGGCAGATGGGCAACAGCGAGGTGGGCCACACCAACATCGGCGGCGGCCGCGTGGTATTCCAGGATCTGCCCCGCATCAGCCGCGCCATTGAGGACGGCGGCTTCTTCAAAAATGAGGCCTACAACAAGGCCATGGACAACTGCCTGCAAAACGGCTCCAGCCTGCATCTGTACGGGCTGCTGTCCGACGGCGGCGTCCACTCCCACATTGACCACCTGTACGCCCTGCTGCAGATGGCCAAGGATAAGGGCCTGACACGTGTGTATATCCACTGCTTTCTGGACGGCCGGGATGTGTCCCCCACCAGCGGTAAGGGCTTCGTGCAGGCGCTGGCCGACAAGTGCGCGGCGCTGGGCGTGGGCAGGATCGCCACGGTGATGGGCCGCTACTACGCCATGGATCGCGACAAGCGCTGGGAGCGTGTGCAGATGGCCTATGACGCCATGGTGTACGGCGAGGGCAACCACAACGCCGACCCCGTGGATGCCGTGGCCCGCAGCTACGCCAACAACGTCACCGACGAGTTCGTGGAGCCGGTGGTCTGCGACAGCGACGGCACCATCAGCGACAACGACAGTGTGATCTTCTTCAACTACCGCCCCGACCGTGCAAGGGAGATCACCCGCGCCATTGTCGATCCCGACTTTGACGGGTTCCAGCGGGAGTACTTCCCCACCACCTATGTGTGCAATACGGAGTACGACGCCTCCATGCCCAACGTGCTGGTGGCATGGCCCCGCATCGCCGTGAAGAACGGGCTGGGCGAGTACCTCAGCAGCATGGGCATGACCCAACTGCGCATCGCCGAGACGGAGAAGTACGCCCATGTGACGTTCTTCTTCAACGGCGGCGTGGAAAAGCAGTACCCCGGCGAGGATCGGGTGCTGGTGGCCTCTCCCAAGGTCGCCACCTACGACCTGCAGCCGGAGATGAGCGCCGTGGAGGTCTGCGACAAGTGCGTGGAGCGCATCGAGTCCGGCGCCTACGACGTGATCATCCTGAACTTCGCCAACTGCGACATGGTGGGCCATACCGGCGTACTGGAGGCCGCTGTCAAGGCGGTGGAGACGGTGGACACCTGCGTGGGCCGCGTGGTGGAGGCCACCCTGAAAATGGGCGGCATCGCCATGGTCACGGCCGACCACGGCAACGCCGAGGACATGAAGCAGCCTGACGGCAGCCCCATGACCGCCCACACCACCAATCCGGTACCCTTCATCCTCTGCGGTGCGGGCACGGAGCTGCGCCCCGGCCGTCTGGCCGACATCGCCCCCACCATTCTGGATGTGATGGGCCTTGCCTGCCCGGAGGAGATGGACGGCAAGACGCTGATCGTCAAGTAAACACAAGCGCCGACAGTCTCCCGGGGCACGCTCCGGGAGACTTTTCCGCAAAAAGGAGCAATTATGGATATCACAGTTATCGGCTGCGGGCGGTGGGGCTCCCTCATCACCTGGTACCTCGATCATATCGGCCACCGCGTCACTCTGTACGGCCGCGCCACCTCCCCCCGCATGCAGTCGTTTCTGGCCACCCGGCAGAACGACCTGCTGACCCTGCCGCCCTCCGTCGCCCTCTCCACCGACCTGCCGGCGGCGTTGGACGGCGCGGAGACGGTCATCATCTCCATCGGCTCGCAGGGCCTGCGAAAGCTTCTGACCCAACCGGAGCTGCAAACGCTGCGGGATCGCACCGTGGTGCTGTGCATGAAGGGACTGGAGATGGGCACCGGCGCGCGGCTCAGCCAGATCGCGGCAGAATGCCTGCACCCGTCCAACACCGTGGCCGTGTGGCTGGGGCCGGGTCATGTGCAGGAGTTCTATCGCGGCATCCCCAACTGCATGGTCATCGACAGTGAAAACGACGATGCCAAGCGCCGTCTGGTGCATGCGTTCTCCAGCGGCCTGATCCGGTTTTACTACGGTGGCGACATGATCGGCAATGAGGTGGGAGCCGCCGCCAAGAACGTGGTGGGCATTGCCGCCGGTTTTCTGGACGGCTTCGAGATGTCCAGCCTCAAGGGTGCTCTGATGAGCCGCGGCACCCGGGAGGTGGCCCGTCTCATCAAGGCCATGGGCGGCAGCGAGCTGTCGGCCTACGGTCTGTGCCATCTGGGAGATTATGAGGCCACGGTGTTCTCACCCTACAGCCACAACCGGCAGTTCGGCGAGGCCTTCGTCCGGGGGCAGGACTACCACCAGCTGGCGGAGGGCTACTACACCGTCAAGGCTCTGATGCTGCTGGGACAGCGGTACGGCGTGGAGCTGCCCATCTGTAGGGCCGTCCACGACATCCTCTACGAGCAGGCCGTGCCCAGGGACGTGCTGGACGGTCTGCTGCGCCGGGGGCTTACGGAGGAATTCTACGATTGAGCCCCGCAGAAATCTGAATAAAAAAGTCTCTGTCTGGTCACAATGCAGGCAGAGACTTTTTTATTCCGGCGTGCCGCAGGCCGAAAACTGCGGCGGTGGGTGCGTCCCACCCGAAAGGCGCGTATGAGCAGATTCGACAAGAGCAAACTCCAGGCCATGTTCGGCGGCAAGGGCTTCTACATAGCCCTTGCGGTGTGCCTGCTGGCCGCCGGAACCATCGGCTATATCACCCTGTTTTCCTCCGACTCCCCCGTCAAGGAACCCGACCCCGTCATTGAGATCAAGCCCGCCCCCGTCACCCCCGTGCCCACAGTACCCGACAAGCCCGTGATCCAGTCGGAGCCTATCGAGGTACCCGTGCAGGAGCCCGCCGTCATCGAGGAGCCGGTGGAGCTGCTGCCGGAGGTCATTTCCCCGCTGGACGGTACCACCGTCACGGTGTTCAGCATGACGGAGCTGCTGTATGACCAGACCATGGCGGACTGGCGCACCCACAACGGCATCGACGTACAGGCCGACGAGGGCGCGGCGGTCAAGACCGCAGCGGACGGCACGGTGCTGTCCGTGGCCAACGACGAGCTGATGGGCACCACCGTGATCATCCAGCACAGCGGCGGCTACACCACCCAGTACAGCAGCCTGCAGGCGGACGTACCGGTGGAGGCGGGACAGGCCGTCAGCGCCGGCGACGTCATCGGCTGCGTGGGCTCCACCAGCGCGGCGGAGAGCGAGATGGGGCCCCATCTCCACTTCTCCGTCAGCCAGGACGGCAGCGTCATCGACCCCCACGCCTATATCGAAAACTGAAAATACCGGAAAAGGGCGGGACAGCATAAGCTGCCCCGCCCTTTTCCCTTGTCGGAGATCGCTCCCGTGCGGAGGGGCCCCGCGCCCCCGTGCATGTGCGCCGTCCCCCTGACAGCGCACGGGACGCCGCGGCCCTCGCGCCTTCCCCCTGTAACGGGCCCGCGCCCGCAGCGGCACCGCCGCCGGGCACAGGATGTCTCCCCGTCTCTATTGTATCAGATTATTGACTTAAAGTAAATAATCTTTTTCATAAAGAAAATTATAATTTACTGAGAACATTGGTAGCATATGTAAGAGGTGAGAAGTATGCATACCGAATATCCTGAAAAATATACGACCCTCGGGTTGAAGATCGCATATTACCGCAAAAAGGCGGGCTACACGCAGGAGACGTTCGCCGAGCTCATCGGCAGGAGCGTCAACTTTCTGGCGCAGGTGGAGGGCACGGGAACGGTACGCGGCATCTCGCTGGAAACGCTGTTCAAGATCGCCGACACGCTGCACATTCCCCCGGCCAAGCTGCTGGAGGACGACTGAAACCCCGAAAAAAACCGGCGTATCCCCCAGGGATACGCCGGTTTTGCGCGCTCAGCTCATGGTGGTCACAGTTCCCAAAAACAGCGGCAGGTTGGCATGGGTGTCCACGATCATGTACACGAAGGGGCGATCCAGCACCACGCGATGCACCTCCGGCGGCTCGGCGCCAGCGGAATCAGTCGCCACCGCCGTGACGGCGGCGGCCTTGGTGCCGTTCTCGTCCAGCTCCAGATAGGTCTTGTGCAGCACGGCGCCGACGTAGAGCTGGTCGTTGGGCGCGCCGCCCATGGCCCGCAGATCCGCCGCCGCACTGTCAAAGGCGTCGGTGACGCCCATGGCCTTCAGCGCGTCGTTCAGCTCCAGCGAGGAGGACGCCTTGAACCGGGGGATGGCGGCCTCCACCTGCCCGTACTGATGGTCGTTCAGCAGGGCGTGGAGCTTGCCGCCGGTGAGTCCGGCCACATAGTCCGCTATGGAGACGCCTTCATTGGGCAGCAGACCCACAAAGGCGTAGCGCCTGCCGTCGTAGTACTTCATAAAGCCGGTGGTGTTGTCGTCGGACAGATAGAGGCTCTCCTGCGACCACAGCAGCTCCGCCGTCTGCCGGGTGCCGTCGATGGCGGTGAATGCGGCCCCCTCCTGGATCTGGGACTTCTCATACGGCTCCTGCCACTTGGCATCGAAGCACACGGCGTTCACCAGATAGAGCATGGTGCGCTCGCTGGGCGCCTGCTCCAGCAGCTTGTCGATCATACCGTCGGTCTTGCTGTCCACCCAATGGTTCAGGTCGCGCACCATCGTTGCGTCAAAGGCGGAGCGGTACACCTCCGCGTCGTAGTAGCTGACGCAGGCGTCCAGAAAGCTGTCCTCCATGCGGAAGCTGTCCCGCACCCACAGGGAGTTGGCCAGCGACAGCTTGCACTTCTTGGTGTTCTCCGGCAGGCTCATACGGTAGGTGTACAGATAGTCGTTGAGGGCATCCCGCGTCATACCCGTCACCTGCTCCAGCTGGGCCAGCGTCTCGCCGGAGGCGCCGTTGGCGGTCATGCCCAGCGCGTACAGCAGCGATACCGGTGAGAGCAGTACACCCTCCTCGTCCGCCGTCTGCCGCAGCAGGGCGGCGGCAAAGTCCATGACAGCCGTGCTGTCACCGGTCAGGTCGGTGCGCGTATCAATGGTCTGCGCGGTGATGCCGTTGCTGAGACACTGTGCCTCGATCCTGCCGCCGCAGCCAAACAGCGGCAGCGCCATGCAGACGGCCAGCACCAGCGCCGCGATGCGTTTTACCATGAGATCAGCTCCTTTCCGTTCTCTCTATCCTCTTAGACGCAGATGCGGCGGGAAAAGTTTCCCTCCCGCGAAAAAAACGGACACACGCAGGCGGAAGCTCCCGTCTGTCTGTGTCCGCTTTTTTGTCTCACAGCGCCATATGCTCCAGCGCGCAGCGGGCGGCGGCCTGCTCGGCCTCCTTCTTGCTGCGTCCCTCGCCGGTACCGGCCACCTGTCCGTTCAGCAGGACGCGGAACGAGAACACCCGGTCATGGTCGGGGCCGGAGGTACCCGTCATCTCGTAGCGCAGCACCTGCTCCGGCCTGCGCTGCACCAGCTCCTGCAGCTCCGTCTTATAGTCCCGGCGGCGCTCCTCCACCTGCTCCTCCTGCTCCTTGTCCAGCAGGACGCGGTGGATGAGGTCCCTTGCGGCGTCCATGCCCCCGTCCAGATAAACGGCGGCGAACACGGACTCCGTAGCGTCGGCCAGAATGGACGGGCGCCGCCGTCCGCCGCCCAGCTCCTCGCCCCGGCCCAGCCGCAGGTACTCGCCCAGTCCCAGCTGCTGCGCCACCTCGTGCAGGCTCTCCTCGCACACCAGCGCGGCGCGGATGCGTGTCAGATCTCCCTCCGGCAGGTCGGGGTGCTTGGCGTACAGATACTCCGCCGTCACGAAGCCCAGCACCGCGTCGCCCAGAAATTCCAGACGCTCGTTGCTGCCGATGCCCGCGCCCCGGTGCTCGTTGGCGTAGGAGCTGTGGTACAGCGCGTTCTCCAGCAGCGCGGGGCTGTGGAAGCTGTAGCCCAGCCTCGTCTCCAAGGCATGCATGTTCACACCATTCCTTTCTCAAAAAGACGACCCCGCGCAAGCGGGGCCGTGTCTCGTTTCCTCTATGTCAGATCAACCGAGCTTGCTGCTGAGATAGCGGACGCAATCGCCAACGGTCTTCAGGGCCGCCAGATCCTCCTCGTCGATCTCGCCGATGTCGAACTCCTCTTCCATGGCCATGACCAACTCGACCAGATCCACGGAATCGGCACCCAGATCATCCACGAAAGAACTCTCCATGCTGATCTCATCGGCGTCGATGGCAAACTGCTCGGCGATAAGATCCTGCATCGTCTTGAAGATCTCCTCCATTGTCACGGGGTATTCCTCCTTCTTTTTTTCTGCGAATAGAATACGGCAATCATACCGGCCTGTCAATACCTTTTTGCCTTTTTTATTCGGACAGCATCTGCATCTTGTCTATGTTGGCCGTGATGGCCTCCACAATACCGCTCTGCGCCACCTGCACAGCCTGCCCGACGGCGTTCTCGATGGCCTCGGCGTTGGACGCGCCGTGGGCCTTGATCACCGGCCTGGAAATGCCGATAAAGGCGGTGCCGCCCACCTTGTTGGGATCCAGCCGCGCCTTGAAGGCGTTGAGTCCCGGCATCACCAGCAGCGCCGCGAGCTTTGTCAGCAGGTTCTTCTTGAACATGCCCTTCAGCGCGGAGCCGGCAAAGGAGCCCACGCCCTCGATGCTCTTGAGCATGATGTTGCCGGAAAAGCCGTCGGTAACGATCACGTCGCAGCCGCCCTTGATGGCCTCCTTGGCCTCGATGTTGCCGATAAAGTGCAGGTCGCCCCGCTCCCCGGCCTGCCGCAGCAGGGCCAGCGTCTGCTTTTGCAGGTCGGTGCCCTTGCTGTCCTCGGTACCGATGTTCAGCAGGCCTACCCGGGGTCTGGCCACGCCCAGCACCCGCTGCGCGTAGAAATTGCCCAGATAGGCGAACTGCACCAGATACTCCGGCGTACACTCGGCGTTGGCGCCGCAGTCGATGAGCACGGCGCTGCCGGTGGTGGTGGGGATCACCGGCGCCATGGCGGCCCGGCGGATGCCGTGGATGCGCTTGGTGATGAGGGTCGCGCCGGTGAGCAGCGCGCCGGTGGAGCCGGCGGATACCATGGCGTCGCCGCCGCCGTTTTTCAGCAGCGTCAGGCCCACGCCCATGGAGGTATCCTTCTTCCGGCGGAATACGGTGGCCGGGTCGTCGCACATCTCCACCGTCTCCGAGGCGGGGATGATGGCCGCGCCGTCCGGCAGCTCCGTGAAGCCGCAGGCCCTGACGGCGGCCAGAATGGCGGCCTCGTCGCCGGTGAACACGATGTCCGTGCCGAACCGCTTCTGCGCCTGCAAAGCGCCCTTGACGATCTCCAGCGGGGCGTTGTCACCGCCCATGGCGTCTACGATGATCTTCATGTCCACAGTACCTCCTTCTTGATGGGCTCCAGGATCTCCAGCGCACGGCGGCTCAGCTCCGCGTTCTTGTTGCGCTTGCCCTTGACGCGGTGATCCAGCGGCGGGATGATGCCGAAATTGATGTTCATAGGCTGGAAGTCCCCCACCGATCCGTTGCTGACGTACAGCCCCAGCGCGCCGATGGCCGTCTCCGCCGGGAAGTCGATGGGTGCCTGCCCGTTGAGGCGGCGGGCCAGCTCCACGCCCGCCAAAAAGCCGCTGGCGCAGGACTCCACATACCCCTCCACGCCGGTCATCTGTCCGGCAAAGGCGATGCGCGGGTCGGCCTTCAGCCGGTAGTACCGGTCAAGGAGCCGGGGCGAATCCAGATAGGTGTTGCGGTGCATCACGCCGTAGCGCAGGAACTGGGCGTTCCGCAGCGCCGGGATCATGGTGAACACCCGCCGCTGCTCCGGCCACTTTAGATGGGTCTGGAAGCCCACCAGATTGTAGATGGTGCCGTCGGCGTTGTCCCGCCGCAGCTGCACCACGGCGTAGGGCTCCTTCCCGGTCTTGGGGTCGATGAGTCCCCGTGGCTTCAGCGGCCCGAACCGCAGGGTATCCTCGCCCCGCCGGGCCATGACCTCCACCGGCATACAGCCCTCGAACACGTTCTTGTCCTCAAAGCCGTGTACCTCCGCCTCCTCGGCGGCGGTCAGCGCCTGCCAGAAGGCCAGATACTCTTCTCTGGTCATGGGGCAGTTGATGTAGTCCGGCGTCCCCTTGTCGTAGCGGCTGGCAAAATACGCGCTGTCCATGTCTACGCTCTCGGAGGCCACCAGCGGCGCGGCGGCGTCGAAAAAGTTCAGGGTGTTGCCGCCGCCCAGCTTAGCTGCGATGGCGTCGGCCAGCGGGTCGGAGGTCAGGGGGCCGGAGGCGATGACCACGTCCCCCTCCGGGATGGACGTGACCTCTCCGGGGATCATGGTGATGTTGGGATGGCTGAGGACGGACTCCGTCACCATCCGGGCAAAGCCCTCACGATCCACCGCCAGCGCGCCGCCGGCAGGCACCGCCGTGGCGTCGGCGCACCGCATGATAAGGCTGTTCAGCTGCCGCAGCTCCTCCTTCAGCAGGCCCACGGCGTTTTCCAGCCCTGCGCCCCGCAGGGAGTTGGAGCAGCAAAGCTCCGCAAAATAATCGGTCACATGGGCGGGCGTTCTTTTCTCCGGCTTCATCTCCCGCAGCGTCACAGCCACGCCCCGCTGGGCCAGCTGCCACGCGCACTCGGAACCGGCCAGTCCCGCGCCGATGACGGTCACATGGTTCATGTCTTACTCCGTTTTCTCTCCGGCCTTTTTCGTGGTCTTTTTGGCCGTGGTGGTCTTGGCCTCCGTCTTTTTGGCGGCAGGCTTCCTGGCGGCGGTCTTGGACGCCGTCTTTTTGGGGGTCTTGGCAGCGGGCTTCTTCGCCGCGGCGGTCTTGGTGGTCTTAGCCGTTTTCGTGGTCTTGGCTGCCGCCTTGGCGGGCTTTTCGGCGGCAGTCTCCGCCGCCTCCGTGCCCTCCGCCGGCTTTTCGGCGGTGTTTTCCCCCTCCTCCGCCGGCTTGCGGCGGCGGTAGCCCCGCTTATCCTCCGGCAGAAAGCTGCTGCACGCCGGATTGGCGCAGAACGGCTTGTTGAAGCCGCGCCCCGCCTTCTTGAACATGGTCTGGCCGCACACAGGGCAGTCGTCCTTCACCGGCACGTCCCACGTCATGAAGTCACAGGCGGGGAACTTGTCGCAGCCGTAGTAGGTATAGCCGTTGCGGCTGGTCTTTTTCAGGATGCGCCCGCCGCACTTGGGGCAGCGGCCCGGCATCTCCACCACCAGCGGCTTGGTGAACTTGCACTCCGGGTAGCCGGGGCAGGCCAGGAACCGGCCAAACCGGCCGGACTTGATGACCATATTCCGGCCGCACAGGTCGCACTTCTCCTCCGTCACCTCGTCGGGCACCTTCAGGTACACGCCGTCCATATCCTTTTCCACCTTCTCCAGATTCTCGTGGAACGGTACATAGAACTGGCGGATCAGATCCTTCCACTGCACCTCGCCGGACTCCACATCATCCAGCTTCTTCTCCATGCGGGCGGTGAACTTTACATCCACGATGTCCGGGAAGCGCTGGCACATCAGGTCGTTGACCACCTGTCCCAGCGGTGTAATGCGCAGGTACTTGCCCTCCTTGATGACGTACTCACGATCCAGAATGGTGGACACCGTGGGGGCGTAGGTGGAGGGCCGCCCGATGCCGTTCTCCTCCATGGTGCGGATAAGGGTGGCATCGGTATACCGCGCCGGGGGCTGGGTGAAGTGCTGGGACGGCGCGAAGCCCTCCAGCGTCACGCTCTCGCCCTCGGCCAGCTCCGGCAACGGGGATTCCTTTTCCTCCTTATCGTCGTCACGGCTCTCCTCGTACACAGCGGTGTAGCCCGCGAATTTCAGGCTGCTGGCGGAGCAGCGGAAGCTGTGGGCCCCCGCGCCGATCTCCACGCTGACGCTGTCATAGACGGCGTTGGCCATCTGGCTTGCCAGAAAACGGCTCCAGATCAGGCGGTACAGCCGGTACTGCTCGCCGGTGAGGTCGCCCTTCACCTGCTCCGGCGTCAGCGCCGGGTCGGAGGGGCGGATGGCCTCGTGGGCGTCCTGCGCCCCGGCCTTAGTCTTGTAGACCCGTGCGGCCGCCGGATAGTAGCTCTGGCCGTAGCGGGAGCAGATCACGTCCTTCGCCTGCGCCTGCGCCTCCACGGAGATGCGCAGCGAGTCGGTACGCATGTAGGTGATAAGGCCCACCGTTCCCTCGCCGGTGATGTCCACGCCCTCATACAGCTGCTGGGCGATGGCCATGGTGCGGCGGGGGGTCATATTCAGCTTGCGGGACGCCTCCTGCTGTAAAGTGGAGGTGGTGAACGGCGGCGCGGGGGAGCGCTGCTTGTCCGCCCGCTTCACGGACTTCACCGCAAAGGGCAGGCCCTGCAGCTCATCCATCACCGCCTGCGTGTCCGCCTGACTGGACGGCTCGTACTTCTTGCCGTCCTTCCCATAGTAGTGTGCGGTGAACACGGCCCCGGCGTGGTTTTTCAGGTTGGCGTCCAGCGTCCAGTACTCCTGGGGCACGAACTCGGCGATCTCCTTCTCCCGCTGGGCCACCAGCCGCATGGCCACGGACTGCACACGGCCCGCCGACAGACCCCGCCGGATCTTCTTCCACAGCAGGGGCGACAGCTGATAGCCCACGATACGGTCAAGCACGCGCCGGGCCTGCTGGGCGTCCACCAGATCCTGATCGATATCCCTTGGGTGCTGGATGCTGTCCGTCACCACCTTTTTGGTGATCTCGTTGAACGTTACGCGCCGTGCCTTCTCGTCCGGCAGCTCCAGCAGGTGCTTCAGATGCCAGCTGATGGCCTCTCCCTCGCGGTCGGGGTCGGTGGCGAGATAGACGGTCTTGCTGCCCTTGGCCGCCGTTTTCAGCTCCTTGATGATGTCCTCTTTGCCCTTGATGGGCCGGTAGTTGGGGGTAAAGTCCCCCTCCACGTCCACACCCAGCGTGCTCTTGGGCAGATCGCGCAGGTGGCCCATGCTGGCCTTCACCTGATAATCGGGGCCCAGATACTTGCCGATGGTCTTGGCCTTGGCCGGGGACTCCACGATCACCAGATTCTTCGTCTTTGCCATAGCTTACTTTATTCCTCCCTGAGTTCCACCGTCCGCAGAAAGCTTCCCGCTCCCTGCCGGCGGACATATCCGTCGATCTCCAGCATGGTCAGCGCCGACAGCACCCGCCGCACCGGCAGCTCCGTCATCACCGCCGCCTCGTCGGCCAGCAGCGGACGATCCGCCGGCAGCACCCGCAGGATGCGCTTCTGGTCGTCGGTCAGCGCCGCGCCCTCCTTTGCCGGATCCAGCACCGGCATGGCCGGTGGCTTTTCCTGTTGCGTTTCCGGCTTCGCCGGTGTCTGTGGGGATATCTCCTCCGCGCCCCTGGGCGTCTCCGGCATGGCGGCCCGGATGGGCCGCAGCTTCTGCGGGAACCGCTGCCGGTAGGTGCCCAGCACGTCCCACGCCTCCATCACCAGCCCCGCACCGTCCCGGATCAGCTGGTTGCAGCCCCGGCTGGTATCGGCGTTGATAGGCCCCGGCACGGCGAACACGTCCCGACCCTGCTCCAGCGCGGTATTGGCGGTGATAAGCGCGCCGCTTTTCTCCGGTGCCTCCACCACCAGCACACCGAGGCTCAGTCCGCTGATGATGCGGTTGCGCACCGGGAAGTGGCTGCCCTTCGGCTCCGTGCCCGGCGGGTACTCCGACAGCAGCACGCCGGTGGCGGCGATGTCCTCGTAGAGCCGCCGGTTCTCCGGCGGATAGATCACGTCCGCGCCGCCGCCCAGCACGGCGGCGGTGAACCCACCGGCCCGCAGCGCGCCCTGCAAAGCCGCGCCGTCGATGCCTCTGGCAAGGCCCGATATCACCAAACCGCCCTGCCGCGCCAGCTCATAGCCCAGCTGGGACGCAGTTCCCGTGCCGTAGGGCGTACACTTTCTGGTACCCACCACCGCCACGGCGGCCTCCTCGTCAAAAAGCGGCATGGAGCCCTTGCCGTACAGCAGCACCGGCGGGTCGTACATGTCCCGCAGCCGGGCGGGATAGGCCGCGTCCTCCATGGTGACGATGAACTGCCCGTCCTTGGCGCAGTCCGCCAGCACCCTCTCGGCCCGGGTCAGCGACTTGTCCGACAGGCTCTCCACCTGCTGCTTCGTGATGCCCTCCACCAGACACAGCTCGTCCGGCTGGGCATAGTATACGTCCTCGGGCGAGGAAAAATGCTCCAGCAGGAGCAGCCTGACCCGATTGCTCAGTCCCGGTGCCGTGGTCAGCCACAGCCAGTATTTCAGCGCCGCCATCCCCTCATCTCCTCTTTCGTTCAGCGATAGGCCTCCCACAGCAGCACCGCCGCCGCCACAGCCGCGTTCAGTGACTCGCAGTGGGCCGCCATGGGGATGCGCACTGTCCGGTCGCACAGGCCCAGCACCTGCTCCGTCAGTCCCCGGCCCTCGCTGCCGATGGCAATGGCGCAGCGCCGCAGCGCCAGCGCCC
>ERZ791919.1782-NODE-1782-length-17402-cov-3.824927_pt1 | contig 17402 bp, 10 predicted proteins | sample MGYA00510137_ERZ791919 | MGnify/ENA primary metagenome ERZ791919 (study PRJEB30046, sample SAMN00792059) | human gut metagenome | study: EMG produced TPA metagenomics assembly of the A metagenome-wide association study of gut microbiota in type 2...
TATTTTCAATTTAGAAACGCATTATTTATCGTCCTACTAAAGTATAGCCCTCTGGTGTAAGCTTGCTTACAAACCAGAGGGGTTTTGTTTTAGAATATGGCGACTGCCTAAACGAAATAGATGCGCAGCATCTATGAGTTGGCTCGTTGCTATGTTGCTTTTCGTTTTCTAATACGACACTGCCTAAACTAGTTTGTCATTTTTAAATAAAAAAGGTTCATTGAAATTTTGTTTAGTCTCTCAAAAGTCAGACTTAAAAATCTAACTTTTCGTAAGCTATACAATTCATTGAACCTTTTTATTATTATTTTGTTTTATTTCTTTATTTTACTTTCTTTATTTTGGACCATTTTCCATAAAGATTTACACCATTTTCTTTTCTATATCCTCGAACTTTTACATAATAAATTTTTTTATTTTTTATGTTTTTAATTGTAAAATTAATTTTATTTATATTTAAAGTTCTTGTTGCTTTCGCCTTAAATTTCTTTGATGTTGATATTTTTATCTGATATCCATTAACACCCTTTAAGACTTTAAGCTTAATCGATATTTTATTTGATGCTTTCTTTTTTATTTTTTTAATTTTGGCTCTTTTAATAGTTGCATTAACACATTTCTCATCAGATATAACAACTGTTGTTACATTAGTTTCTTCTTTTTGCTGTGTCGTTACTTTTTGTGTTGTCTTTTCTGTTTCTTTCTGTGTATCTGATTCATAATTAAGTGCTGTTGTTGTAAATTCATTCTGCCATGGGAAAGTTCCTTCATCACCATTCTTTTCTGTTTTAACTATTTCCCCGGCTCTTGCATTTGCAGAATACAACAATCCGCTTCCCATTATCACTGCCATAGCCAATAAAACCCATACATATGTTTTTTTACTAATATTACTCATGTCTTTCACCACTTAAAAGTCTGATTATATATTCTTAACTTTCTTTACCTTACTCCATTTTCCATATACTTTCTTTCCATCTACAATCACATATGTTCTTGCCTTAACAAAATACTTCTTACCGGCTTTCAATTTTTTAACAACTGCCTTTGCCTTTTTTGTGTTTATTGTAACAGTTGTTTTCTTTTTAAATTTTTTGTTTAAAGAAACCTTTACCTGATAACCATTTACTCCCGCAACTTTTTTAAGTTTAACTGTTGCTTTTTTTGCTGATTTTTTCTTAATTGCTTTTTTGATTACAGGTGCTGTCTGATTATTTACTGTATATACATTTGCTCCACCAATCGTAGTCTCTGTTGCTGTTGCTGTAGAAATTGCAGAAGTTCCACCTACACTTGTTGGCTGTGCATTTGAGTTATTATTTGTTGTTGCATTCTGTGTTGTTGTTTCGTTCTGATTTGTAGTTATTCCCGGTGTTTTTTTTGTTGTAGTTGTCTCAAGCGCCTTTGTTGTTGTAGTTGTCTCAGGCGCCTTTGTTGTAGTTGTCTCAGGTGCCTTCGTTGTTGTACTTGTCTCAGGCGCCTTTGTTGTTGTTTCAGGTGCTTTTGTTGTTGTCGTCTCTGGTACTGTTGTTGTTTCAGGTGCTTTTGTTGTTGTCGTCTCAGGTGCTTTTGTTGTTGTTTCCTGTGCCTTTGTTGTCGTCTCTGGTGCTTTTGTTGTTGTCGTCTCAGGTGCCTTCGTTGTTGTAGTTATCTCAGGCGCCTTTGTTGTAGTTGTCTCCTGATGCGATGTTGTAAAAATATCTTCTCCCCAATTATCGCCATTTCCTTTTGTTGTAACATCTACAGTTGTCGTCTCAGGTGCAGTTGTTGTGAATTCATCATTCCATGGGAATGTTCCTTCATCTCCATTGTTTTCAGTCTCACCTGCATAAAATTCTGCCTCCCAAGGAAGTGTCCCCTGGTCTCCATTAACTTCAGATGTAGTTCCCTCTGCATATGTAACCTTATGTCCAAATCCACACATTACTGTTCCAACTAATGCAGTTGAACAAATTACCGCCATAACTTTTTTCCATGCGATTTTTGAAATCATTATTAATACCTCTCTTCTTCCACATAATTATTTTTTATTCTAACATTTATCGCTATAATATTCAACGAAATTTGATTTGGATGGTTGGATGTTGGATGGTTGGATGTTGGATGGTTGGTTTTATGGTTGTAGATTGTGATTTGTAAACTAATATATGGACATATGTTGGTTTGTATATTGTAGATATATTAATTTGTGGGTTCACTTGTTATTTTTATACTTATTTGCCCTACAAAACTTGTTTTTTCCTATTCTGTAGAGCTTCATGGCTTCCTGTAATTCATTTTATAATTACTTCTTTATGATTTCATTTCATTCTTTTCAAAACAAAAATAGGTAAAGGATTTAATTATTAAACAAATCAATATCTAATCCTCTACCTACTTTATTTTATTAAAAGTATAACTCTAAATTTCTGATTATATCTTCATATGACACCATATCATTCTAATATTATATGATTATTCCCCATCGTATGCAATAACAGCGCCCTGATATTTTTCTTCAATAAACTGCTTGATTTCATCTGATTTCAAAACATCAACCAATGCTTTAATCTTTTCGCTATCTTCATTTCCTTCTTTTACGGCTATTACATTTACATAAGTTTTAGCTGCTTCTGAGTCTGATTTTTCATAAGCTAATGCATCTTTGCTTACTGTGTAATTTGCCTCAAGTGCATAATTTCCGTTTAATACTACAAATGCTGTTTCATCTACAACTCTTGGTACCTGTGCTGCTTCTAATTCTACAATTTCAACATCATACGGATTTTCAACAATATTGTTTACTGTAGCTTTTATGCCTGCTCCATCTTTTAATTTAATTATGCCATTATCCTGTAATAATAAAAGCGCTCTTGCTTCATTTGTTGTGTCATTAGGAACTGCAATCTTGTCACCTTTAGCAATATCCTTTAAATCTTTTTTTGTTCCCGGATAAATTCCAAATGGTTCATAATGAATCTTTCCTGCAATTGCAAGATGTGTTCCTTTTTCTTCATTGAACTGCTCTAAATAAGGAATATGCTGAAAATAGTTTGCATCAAATTCTCCACTTTCTACTACGTTATTTGGCTGAACATAATCATCAAATACTTTTACCTCTAATGTGTAACCCTTCTTTTCAAGCAAAGACTTTGCCTCTTCTAGAATCTCTGCGTGAGGTGTTGCTGAAGCTGCAACTGTTATCTTTTTATCATCACTTGCCTTTGCTGAATCTTTACTATCACTCTTTGCTCCGCATCCTGTTAATGCTCCTACTGCTAAAATTCCTGTTAATACTACTGCTAAAATTTTCTTTCTCATATATTTTTCCTCCTATTCTCAAACTTAAAAGTTATTAACTATTTGTTATTTAAAATTTGTTTATATTAATTAATTTTGCAAAATTGTTTAAGTTATTAATTTATTTTTACTAATTAGTTTTTTATTTTATATTTTTGTCTATTTTCTTTTATCAAGTCTTGATGCAACTACCATTCCTACTGACTGAAACACCTGCACAAGAACTACTAATAACACAACTGTTACAATCATTATTGCTGAATCATATCTGTAATATCCATATCGAATTGCAATATCACCAAGGCCTCCGCCTCCGACAGTTCCTGCCATCGCTGAGTAACCAAGAATTGTACCTATTGCAATTGTTGCTCCTGTTATAAGGGATGTCCTTGATTCTAAAATCATTACCTTAACAACTATTGTAAAATCATTTGCTCCCATAGCTCTTGCCGCTTCTATAACTCCATAATCTACTTCCTTTAATGAAGATTCAACCATTCGTGCTATAAATGGGATTGCTGCTACTACCAACGGTACAACTGTTGCCGACGAGCCATAACTCTGTCCCACAATTAATTTTGTTAATGGAATTACTAAAATTAACAAAATAAGAAAAGGAATACTTCTTACAATATTTGCTATTATGTCTATCACTTTATATGCAGCTCTATTTGGTTTAAGCCCATCTTTGTCAAATACTGCTAACAACACCCCCATCGGCAGTCCAAATAAATATCCAACGGCTGTAGACAACAATGTCATATAAAGCGTTTCCAATATTCCATTCAAAATCATATTGTTTACTTCACTACTCCACATAATTGTCCACCTCCTCTATCTCTAAACCTCTTTCTATCAAATATTCTTTCATCTTTTCTACATTATTGCTATCTTCCTGAAATCCTAATATCATTTCTCCTTTAGCAACTCCACCAACATTTTTAGTATTAGCTTTGAGAATATTTACCGGTTCATTAAATTGTAAAATCATATTTGCAATTACAGGTTCAAATGATGAATTTTCTGAAAATACAATTCTTACATTCTTCCCTTTGCTGATTTTTGCTGCCACCTTTCCTGTATTTTCAATATCATTTCCCAAATCTCTGCTAATAAGTTCTCTCGCTACATCTGATTTAGGGTGTGTAAATATTTCTGATACTTTTCCATCCTCAACAACTTCCCCTGACTTCATAATTGCTACATGCGAACAAATCTCTCTGACTACTGACATCTGATGTGTAATAATTACAATCGTTATTCCAAATTTCTGATTTATCTCTTTAAGCAAATCGAGTATTGATGCTGTTGTCTGCGGATCTAAAGCACTTGTTGCTTCATCACAAAGAAGAATTTTAGGATTTGATGCCAATGCTCTTGCAATTGCAACTCTCTGTTTTTGTCCTCCTGAAAGCTGAGCCGGATATGCTTTTGCCTTATCACTAAGTCCTACAATTTCAAGTAATTCTTTTGCTCTTTTTCTAGCCTCTGTCTTTTTCTTCCCATGTATATAAAGTGGAAAGCATATATTTTCAAGAACACTCTTTTGCATAAGCAAATTAAAATGTTGAAATATCATTCCGATATCTTCTCTTTGCTTTCTAAGTTCTTTCTTAGAAAAACTACCAAGTTCTTTTCCTTTAATAAAAATTTTTCCCTCTGTTGGTTCTTCCAAATAATTAATACATCTTACTAATGTACTTTTTCCTGCACCGGACATACCAATGATTCCATATATATCTCCCTGCTCTATTGATAAATTTACATTTTTCAAAGCTTGAACATTTCCATCTTTTGTAGAATATGTTTTACTTACATTTTGAATTAATATTTCTGACATGCCCTCACCTCATTTCCATTTTCAATCTAATCAGCATATATATATTTTTCTGTATCTAATCAACTTGTTTTATTAATATAATTAAATTAGCACTTTCTATGTACTTTTTTAACTTTATTAAGTTATTATATATTGTGACTTAATTTTCTTTGTTTCAATTGTTTTATTCCTTATGTTTTCAAAGTATAACACCTTAGTAGAAATTGTGCTAATCGAAAAAAAATACAGCTTGTTATAGGTTTTGTCTATAGCAAGCTGTAATTAATCATGTTATTCTAATGCTTTATCTTTAAATTTACTTATTTCTTCCAAATATTTCCTTCCCAAAGGACTTACCGTTACTCCTTTTCTTACGATATAGCCTATAGTCATTATTTCATCTGACTTTAACTTTACCGCACAATACTCTTCTCCATTTAATTCCTCACAGATAATTCCTGAGCATAGTGTATATCCATTAAGCCCAACCATAAGATTAAGAAATGTTGCTCTGTCATTCGCCTTAATAAGCCTTTTATAACTATAAGTACTTAATACTTCTTCTGCAAAATAAAACGAATTATTTTTTCCCTGGTCAAATGATAAGCATGGATATTCTTCAAGTTCTTCAAGCGTAACCTCTTTTTTATTTGCCAATGGATGATTTTTCCACAAATATGCATATATATGACACTTTAATATTTCATGAAATTCAACACCTGATTCCTTAAAAAGCTTAGTTAACACTTTTTTATTAAAATCATTTATATATAAAATACCGATTTCACTTTTGAAATTTTTTACATCTTCAATTACATCATAAGTTTTCGTTTCATGAACTTCAAACTCGTATTCATCCATACCAAACTGCTTTACCATTTCCACAAATGCACTTACTGCAAATGTGTAATGTTGCATTGATACACTGAATTTTTTCTTTGATTCTTTTTTATCAATATACTTATTTTCTATTAAATTGTATTGTTCAACTACCTGTCTGGCGTATCCAATAAATTCCTCTCCCTCAGGAGTAACTGATATTCCTCTATTAGTTCTTCTGAATACTTCTATTCCGACTTCTTCTTCTAATTCTTTAATAGCCGCAGAAAGACTCGGCTGTGATATGAACAGATTTCTAGCCGCTTCATTCATTGAGTCTGAATTAGCAACTGTTATTGCATATCTTAACTGTGTTAAAGTCATAACTCCTCCTAATTTATCAAGTTTCTTTTTTCAATGACTTCATTTTAACATATTTTTTCCTTATGATTCCATACAATTAATAAAGCTACCGACAGAAACTCTGCCGATAGCTTTATAGTTTAATGAAATATTTAGAAATTAATTGTTTTTAACTTTAACAACTTTACTCCACTTTCCATAAACCTTGCTTCCACTTACTTTCTTGTAAGCTCTTGCTTTTACGTAATATGTCTTATCTGCTTTTAATTTCTTAACTGTTACTTTTACGCTCTTTGCATTAACTGTAACTGTTGTCTTCTTAGCAAATTTCTTGCTTGTTGATACCTTAACCTGATATCCTGCTACTCCACTTACTTTCTTAAGTACAATTGAAGCTTTCTTTGCTGATTTCTTCTTTGTAGCTTTCTTAATAGCAACTTTCTTAACTGTTACTTTTGCTGGTGCTACTGTTGTAGCAGGAGCTGTTGTTGTTGGTGCTACTGTTGTTGGTGCAGCTGTTGTTGTTGGTGCTGCTGTTGTTTCAGGAATATCTTCAATTACACCTTCTGCTGTAATTTCTGTATCTTCCTTGATTTCAATCTTGTATGTTCCATCTTCTGATGCAACTACTTCTACACCATTAGCTTTAACAACCGGCTTACTATCCTTTGTGTATCCTGCTGCTAATTCAAGTTTAACTGTATATTCTGTTCCGTATACAACACTTGCTTCATATTCTGTTGTTAATGTGTAACCTGTTCCATTTGTTAATGTAACATTTAACTTTCTACCTGTTGCAACTTCTACTTCTGTATCTTCAGATGCTTTATAGTTCTTGCTGTCAGCATATCTTACATAATACTTTCCTGCTTTTACATTTGCAATTTCTGTTTCTGTAACTGCTGTATATTCTTCTTCACCTTCAGCTCTATATTCCATTTCATCTGTAACGCCTGTAATCTTACCATCAGCATTTTCTTCTAATGTAGATGCAACTGATTCAATTCCTTCAGGTGCAGTTCTGTCTGCTTTAGTAATTTCAAATTTAACTGTCTTTGTTGTTGCCTTAGCTTTGTTATCATCACTCCAGTAATAATTGTCAGCATCTTTTAATGTAAGTTCAACATCATATGTTCCTACATCAACTCCACCTTCATTCTTTGTTACTGTGTAATCATCTGTATCTTCAATATCTGCTACAACTGTTTCACCTGTATATGTCTTACTTTCAATTACAGGTGCATCAACTGGAGTTTTTGTTGTATAAACTTTAGCATCATCAACTGTTACATTTAAGCCTACACCGATTTCATTAATTACATAACCCCATCCGTTGCTACCGCCTGAAACAGAAATCTTAACGTATCTTACTCCTGCTTCTGTGTAATCACTTAATTTATCTAAATTAATAATATTTAAGTCAGCTGTTCCTGCATTGTCTTTCTTACATGAATAACCATTATTTTCTGCTACAGTTGTATAGTTTTCACCATCTAATGAAAGTTCAACCTTAGTATCTGCTGCATATGTTCTTGGATTAGAATATCCTAATATTAATTTTTCAAACTGTGATGGAAGATACGCATCTCCTAAATCAAGTACAACACTTGCTTCTTCTCCTGCAGCTGTTCTAATTGCAGCGCCACTATCTTCACCACTTGCAATGTTTCCATCAATTGCAACGCCTGCATTTTCAAGTGTATATCCGTCATTGTAATATGATGAAATGTCTATTATCTTAGCTTCAGGATTATTATTAGTGTTTGCAATATTATTTGCTCCTGTAACTAATTCAGAGATATCTGTAACTTTTACTGTTTCTGTTGCTTCAATCACATCTGAAACATCCATATCATCACATACGGCTCTTGCTGTAATTGTATATTCACCTGCATCAACACCTGTTGCTGTGTATGACTTTCCGGCTTCAACATTATCACCAATTACCTTGTCACCTGCATATACCATATATTTATATCCTGCTTCAACCTGACCTTCTGCTGCTTCAACAGAATATGTAATAGAATTGTATGCATCAGATGTTGCTGTAACTCCTGCAGGAGCAGATGCCTTTTCCATTTCTACAGGTCCCTGTGGATTTTCTGAGAATACAGCAATTTCTGTAATCTGTGTTCCCCAGTTAACTGCCTGATTTACATTTATTCTTACTTTTCTAACATTTCCCTTAAGGCTATCTTTGTCAAGTACCTTAGCGACCATGTACTGAGAGCCATCTTTCTGGTCTGTAGATGCTCCTGCCGGGTATTCTGTTACAGATGCAACCGTCTTAAATGTTGTATCCCCGAACTGAATATCGAATCCGTTTGCCGGATATAATTCTGCCTGACCATTTCTAAACCATACTACTACTTCATCAATACTTGAAGCTGCATATGATTGTCCTAAATCTACTTCAAAATATCCCGGTGTTTTAACACCAACATAATTACCATTCCACTTATCCCAAATACCATCTGTAAGTGTTGTTGAATCATTGTTACCTTCTTTATAATTACTTACTGATGATGATTTCTGATATGCAAGGTTTCTATCTGTTGTAAGCCATCTTACTTCATCACTAACCGTTGCCTCTTCAACAGTAACATCTGTTACAGTAAATGTCTGTCCCGCCTTAACTACGCCACTAAGATCTTTAGTAACCTTAATCTGTCCGTTTTCATCAGCTATTGTCGTTTCTTCCCATGAATTTTCTGTTCCATCAACTGTATACTTAATATTATATTTATAGAACTTTCCACCTTCTAAATTACCAAAAACCTTTTCAAGCTGTAGTCCCCAAGCCTGGGCTGCAGTATTTATAACATATACAGATACTGTTTTCTGTCCATCAGCTCCATCTTTAGCTGCTGCTGAAACTCCTGACCATGAATTGCCTGAATACAGATTCCATTCTGAACCATCTACATCATTCTTGTCTCCAACTTTGTAGATTAAATTCTCTCCCAATGGATTCCATCCTTCATTAAGTAAGGTATATCCTTCAGGAACAGCTACTTCTCCATCCAATAAAGCAATTCCATATTGATCTGCCGCACTAACATTCTTTACCTGATAGCCTGTAGCGCTTGTAACAACCATTGCTGCCACAAGACCATATGAGCAGGCTAACTTAATTCCTTTCCTAATTTTCATTTTATTGTCTCCCTTCATAATGTGCTACACATTTATTATGTGCCCCAATGTTGTTTTAAATTTTATCATAATTATGTGCACATTTCAACAATATCACAGTTTAAAAAACATTTTTATTGTGCACATTGCACAACGTATTTAATTTTCTTATATTTGTTATTTTATTGTGCAAAATACACAAGTACTGAACATTTTATGACTATTTTAAGCCATTTTATTTACTTTTTTCACAAATAAAAATAGTTCAAAAAAAAGGAGAGTAGTAAAAACTACTCTCCTAAATTAGTTTGGTTGTATTAAATTACTTGTTAGCTATTTTTATTACTTTACTCCATTTACCATATACTTTGCTTCCACTTACTTTCTTGTAAGCTCTTGCTTTTACGTAATATGTCTTGTTAGCTTTTAATTTCTTAACTGTTACTTTTACGCTCTTTGCATTAACTGTAACTGTTGTCTTCTTAGCAAATTTCTTGCTTGTTGATACCTTAACCTGATATCCTGCTACTCCACTTACTTTCTTAAGTACAATTGAAGCTTTCTTTGCTGATTTCTTCTTTGTAGCTTTCTTAATAGCAACTTTCTTAACTGTTACTTTTGCTGGTGCTACTGTTGTAGCAGGAGCTGTTGTTGTTGGTGCTACTGTTGTAGTTGTTGCTGTTTTTGCAGTTGTTGCTGTTTTTGCAGTTGTTGTTTCAGCTGACTTTGTAGTTGTTTCTTCCTGAGCCTTTGTTGTCTCAGGAGCTTCTGTTGTTGTTTCTGTATTTTCTGTTGTTGTTTCAGGGTCTGAAATTTTTGTAATTTCAGGTGCAAAGAATTCGATTGGATTTGTTAAACCTACCCAGCCCATTCCTACTACGAATTCTCCTGTTCCAGATTCTGTTGCTGTAAATTCTCCGGTTAATACCTGTTCTCCACCTACTAATGCAATCTGTGCTTCATTATTTGTTACTAAAACTTTTCCGTCATTTGATTCTGCATTTATCTTCCATGAGATTGAGTATTTTGCTCCCGGTACAAGTCCGCTAAATTCTTTCTTAACCTGTAAGCCCCATGCCTGACCCCAGTTACTTGTCTTCTGCTGAACTTTGATGTGATCTGCGTCTTCTGCATCTACACCTGCAACTGCTGTTGAACCATTCCATGACTGACCAACATAAATTGTATATCCGCCTAATTCACGATCTCCATCTGCATTGAATTCTTGATCCATTGTTATTTCAACAGGTTCCTGCTTTTCTGTTGTTGTTTCAGCTGCTTCTGTTGTTGTTTCAACTGCTTCTGTTGTTGTCTCTGTACTTTCTGTTGTTGTTTCAGCTGCTTCTGTTGTTGTTTCTGTACTTTCTGTTGTTGTTTCAGCTGCTTCTGTTGTTGTTTCAACTGCTTCTGTTGTTGTTTCTGTACTTTCTGTTGTTGGTTCTGTCTCTCCATCCTTTGTAAATGTCATAGTAAATGTCAACTGTGAATTAGCTACAGCATTTCCTAAATTCATAAAGATTACAGGATAATCTGCCTTTGAAACATAATCTAAATTCAATTCATGTGTTCCTTCTTCAAATGTAACATCATTATTTGCTCCGTTTAACTGAAGGTTAGCTCCAAATGTAGCTGTAGAAGTATAAGCAACTTTAACCTTATAATTTACTCCATCTCCACTTGCTTCTAATGGTCCAAATACCTGTTTATCTGCAGGAACTCTTGCCTGTGTATTCCAGTCTCCACCGCCTGCTTCTAAAAATTTAAAGTCAGCTGTTACAGCATTCTTAGTTGCTGTTCCTTTATATTTCATGCTGCCAACAGTAAATACCTGCCATGGCAATGATGTTGTCCACTTACCCTTTGCTGATGAATAGTATCCTTCTGCATCTGCCTGCTGCTCTGTCGTTGTTTCAATTTCTGTTGCTTCTGTACATGTAATTCCTCCAAAATCAAGTACTGTTCCAGATGGAATTCCGCTCAATTCAAGTACCATTCCTGTTGATTCTGAAGTTGCTTTAAACTGAACTGTAACTTCATTTTCACCTTCTTTAATTTCAATACCTGTCTTTATTACTTCAGGTGTCTCAATTTTTTCATAAAGAGTTCCTGCCTGAGATGCTTTAACTTTTAATTTTAAATCATATGTAGTATCTTTTGTTAATCCTGTAACAGTGTGCTTAGCCTGTAATTTCCAACAGCCTGAGTTACCATCTGATGAAATAACCTTTAAGCTTAAGTCGTCAACTGTACTTCCTGCATAAGCCATTTCTCCTGTATTTGATCCCCATTTACCTGCATATAAAGTCCAATCACCTACAGTTACAGTCTTGTCGTCACCTATAGTTGTGTAATCACTCTCTTCATATGCACTTACCTGCAACACCTGATAAGCAGATACGCTTGAAAATACCATTGCTGTTGCACACGCATATGCCAATACCTTTCTTGAAATCTTATTAAATTTCATTTTATTCTCCTTTCAATATTCTGGTTATAAAAACCTTTTTATTACATATTTCATTCTAGCATATTGTTTTATGCATTACAACCAATAATATTGTAATTTTCACAATTTAATTAGTATAATTGCACGGCATATTTGTTTTTATCTGTTTCGTTTTTTGTAAAATACTATTGAAACATTTTTATATTTACATTTTATTTTCAAGTAATGCTACAACATTACTAATTATGTCGATTAAAAAATATCATTTATAAAATAAACTCCGGCATCACTATAAATGTGCAAAATTTCCTTTAAATTAAAAATCTCTCTAACTGATTTTCAGTAAGAGAGATTTTAATTTATTTTTGCATTACTAACTTTGGTGTTCTGTCTACTCTGAATATTCCCCAGTTCTTCTCTGCTTCATTCGGTCTGTTTCCGCCTTTCCAAGGTTCATCAAAAGCTTCGAACATATAAGATATTATCTTTTCTTTGTCTGACCAATTCCAGAATTCTTGATAATATTTCTTCTGATTTTCTTCGTTAGCCTCGCCTTCTTTCATTTGTGAAAAATCGGCACAGTTTGTAGCCCAGCCTACTTCAGAAAAAATTACAGGTTTATCCGGATATAATTCACATATCTTTTTGTACCATTCCTTGTTTACATCTAACGCTTCTTCAACTGTATTTCCATACCACAACGGATATGAATGTACGCTTATAATGTCAAGATATTTTGCAAGTTCCTGAAGTTTTACCCATTCGAATGCGCCCTCATTAAATGTTACAGGTACATTTGTTTCTGACTTCAATATTTTTGCAAAAGAAATCAATCTTTCTATAGGAACATTATTTGCTCCCCATTCAGGTGTATTTTCATTTCCTATAGATACTGCATTAATTATATCGCTATTCTCATTTGCTATTCTAACAAGATTTTCAATTCTTTTATCATTAAACTCTGCCCTTTTAGCCAACTCTTCTTCGGTATACACCTCATGAACCCATGAGCATCCCGGATTATTAACCTCTGATATTAGTTCAGGACCAAGCATTACTTTTATATTCATGCCACAATCCCTAATAACCTGACATGTCATTTCTGCATAAATAACCGGTGAATACATTCTTATGTATTTAAATCCTTCGCTTTCAATTATTCGTAAATCTTCCTTTATCTCATCATATGTTGGATATGTTTCATTTAATGGACTTTGATTTTCTCTGTACCCTGAATAGCATATTGCTCTTCCCCATTCAAACATTTTCTCTTTTCCTTTCAACTTCCTGATTTTATTTTACAAAAACAATAGTGGAAATTAGCATTGCTTTATTATCATCTCCGTATGTCTCTGTTAGCATTTTATCAATATAGCGGAGAACCCATAGATTCCCCGCTATGCTTTAATCTTTAAATTTACTTCAGTTTTAATATTCAAATCAAAAAAATATAAACTTTCTATTGTAATACAACCACAATATCAGCCTTATCACCAAATTTGTCTACATCTTCTTTTGCAATCGTATCTGTTTCGCCGTATCTTTGTCCGTCAATATAAATAACTGCAACTTTATAATCGCCTGCGTCTTTGCACATGCCATTCTTATAAGTTACATGTATATTTGTACCTCTAAACATACAACTTACTGAAGCTTCTCCATTTTCAAACTGTTTAGCTAAAAGCTTTGGTTTAAATTTAAGCGCTCCTATTTCACCTTTTACTCCATACATTTCATTTAAAACTGTAAGAAGCATCCAGCTTGCAGCCCCTGTAAGGTAATGGTACATTCCTCTTCCACGCTGACTGATATATTCAGGTACTCCCGGATATATTCCACTTACTTTATAGTCATTACAATGTTTAAACAGAGTATTTATAACCTGATATCCTTCTTTTGCAAATCCTCTCTGATATAATGCATTTGCATACATTGTTGCCATGTGACAGAATACTGCTCCATTTTCTTTATGACCATATGCGAATCCAAAAAGTCTTCCAAGATCAGTTTTTACTTCTTTAAAATCAGTGTTCAATCTATATCCACCAACTTTTTCATCATAAAGATATTTATCTGCTGCTGCAGTAATGTCTTTTATCTGTTCTTTAGTTGCTGTTCCTGCCATAATTGTAAACACCTGAGCTGTAATCATCATTCTTACACCGGATTCAAAATCACCATCGACAGCATTTCCATGATTGTCATAGTAACCATTAAACCATGAGTAACCATCTTTACTCTTAATCCATTCTGTATTTCTGATATGCTCTGCTATCCACTGTGACATTCTATTAAGTATTGTACAAAGCTCTGTACATTTTACATTTACTTTTTCACCACTTACACTATGCTTTACCTGTTCACAGTAGCTGTATAACACTTCATGTTTTTCGTCTATACTATCATAAACTGTTGGATCAACATTTAATAATAAAAGCATTTCTTTAGCTAATTCGACAGTTTCATTTCCTGTCATGTCAGCATAACTCTTTATAAGTTTTGCCATATTTCCAAGATTTCCACCATAAAGTGCTGTAAATGCTACACTTTCGCCTCTCTCATCAGCCATATCAAGACCATCGTTCCAGTCAGCCCCTCTAAGTCTAATATGATTATGTTCACCTACATCATAGAAAGATGTCAAATGTTGCATAAGCATATGTTCAAGTACTGTTCCTTCATATACTTCTCCATCATTTGTTAACTGCTTATTTCCCTGTGCATCATTCCACTCTAAGTCTTTCTGTTCACCACGGCAAACCTGCGGATCCTTAAAGTATGCATTTTTTTCTGTTAAAAATTCTATATCACCACTTTGTTCAATGTATAACTCCGTTGTCAGATATGGCCATGCGCCATGATCCATCCATACTCTTGTGATATTATTTCTATCAGCAATAAATTCGCCCTGCTTAGAACCAATAATTGTTGCATTTGTTCCATCTAATCTGACTCCACCAAAATTATCAATTAACATGCCACGAACTTTAGCCGGTTCCATAATTAAAAGTGCAAGGCAGTCCTGCCATAAATCTCTCCATCCTCTTCCACCTTTTCCATAATCATGGTGAGGTAAGAATGAACATCCGTAAATTCTTCTTAACATTGGCTGGAAGTTTACCCAATGCATCCAATTGTCAAATTCCTTGTCTGCTGAACTATAACTTACATTTATTTTTTTCTGCCAGAATTCCTTTGTTTCCTCTAAATATTTATCAAATTCTTCCACAGATAAATACTTTTTACTTAGTTCATTTATATCATTCATTGATTCGCCGTAACCTAAAGCTACTACGAAAGTTCTTGACTGCTTTGGCATTAATGTTACTTTTTCAAACTGCATCGCTGCTACAGTTTCATAACCGTCAACTTCTTCTCCTTCCTTGTATGGTAATGGCATATTTTTCATCACATAATATGGATTTTCAAAATTTCCGCCATTTCCTATGAATTCTTCTGTAACAGGGCAGAAACTTTCAGGATTAACCATTTTCTCAAATCCTGTCATTTTAGCTAATGCCGCATAATAAACTTTATTAAGGTTATGACCTCTTTCGTCAAATGTTAATGTAGGATTAATTACTACACCGTCTTTTATTGTGTATGTTCTATGTAATAATGATGTAACGTGTCTATGGTCACGAATGTTTGACGCAGAACGTGCATACATAGGTATTGCTACTGTAGGTGTAAATTCTACTTCTCCCTCTGTATTGTTAGTAATTACAATCTTAGTAAGTTCTACTTTATCATCAGTAGAAGGTACAAATGATGTAATTTTAGCTGACAATCCAAATTCATCTGATTTTCTTTCTATTTCATGCCACATAATACCTGCAGTTAATTTCACATCATCTTTTTTATCTGTAAACAACTGTGCCTGTTGCATTGCAGATCTACCTGTAACAGACCATGCTCCTTTTCCTTCAACATAAACCCAGAAATTTCTGCTTGATTTGTTATTATGTAAATTTTCACTACTTACAGGCTCTAACAAAAATGTATTCTGATCTAACTTAATGTCACCACCTAAATCAGGAGTAATTGCACTCATCATTCCTGCTTCATTTGCAAGTGGAAAATACATATAACTTGTTAAATCAGGATTGTCCAGTGTAAATGTACCTTTTTTATCTATATATTTAAGACTTCCCATTTCTTCTCCTCTTTCTAATATACTCAAGTAAGCGTTCGCAAAAACCACAGCCCGTATCCTTTGTATGTCTTTATAAGTGTGTAAAATGTTAATTTTTTATAAAAATTTGCGTTTTTTGCAATCACTATTCACACAAAAGGCGGACACCCTCCTGGATCTCCGCCTATTCATTTAGCAACTATTTAAAATAAACAGTAATCTTGTCTACTTTTCCATCACGAACAGCTTCTGCTAATTCGCCTGTAATCTTATCTTCAGTAGCAACTACTTTTCCGTCTATTTCTACTTTATCAACTACTGCCGCATCTGCGCCGTATGTATCTTTTCCTGTGTTATTTACATATGTTACATCGCATGTTGATAATAATCTGAATGTAGCCCTTCCTTCATCAAATAGCCATTTTGCAAGCTTTGGTGTGAAGTTAAGTACTAATTCTCCATTTTCATATGTAAATACTTTTCCACCTGTAAACATTTCAATCCACATTGAAATCATTTCTGTTGTAGAACCTGAAAGTCTTGCAACAAAGCCTCTTCCGTGAATGTCTTCATTTGGATTTGCACTTGATGCGATAAATGATGAATTTTCAAGAATACTTCTTCCATACATATTTGGATCTAAGAATGGAACTAACGCTCTTGTTACTGTTTCGTAGAATTCATCATATAATCCCGCTTTAATCATTGCCAACATATATTTATATTCCATATGAAGGAATACATTTTCTCTTTCCTGCCATCCTGGTGTAAATGCACGGCAACGTCCATTTTCCATTGAGCATTCTTCGATTGAAGCTGATGTCTTATACATTCCAAGTTTGCTATCGTAAATATCTGTCTTTTTAACATTATTAAACATTTCACGTGCTGTGTCTGTATCAACATATCCCATCATTCTTGCAGGTCCTTCAAGGAAGGCTGGAAGTGGAACTGCCTTAAAGCCTTTAACTTTAGCTTTCTGTAATCCATAATGACTCATTACAGGATTTCCATCAGCATCTACAACTGGTTCAAAGTCAGTTACTTCATGTGTAAAGTATGTAGGAACTACGCCTTCACCAATTTCAACTGCTTTTGCAATGCCTTTTTCAATCTTAGCTTCAAATGCTTTGAAGATTTCAACTATTTCTGATTTAGCAAGAGCTGTTTCTTCTCCACTAAAGTAAAGTTTAATTGTTTCTCTATAATTTTCTCTGATTGTTGCAACTGCATCCCAATATTCAAAATCGTTAAGTTCGCCTGCATTTGCCTTATCTAATGTAGCCTTAACATCTCTTAAATACTTAGCAATTTCAGCAGGCATTACGATTTTGCCTTCGCCTTCGAAATTGTCAATGATGAAGTTTACAAGTCTCTTTAATTCAAATGTTTCAGGTGTACCTGAACCA
>ERZ791919.1785-NODE-1785-length-17385-cov-22.397980_pt1 | contig 17385 bp, 13 predicted proteins | sample MGYA00510137_ERZ791919 | MGnify/ENA primary metagenome ERZ791919 (study PRJEB30046, sample SAMN00792059) | human gut metagenome | study: EMG produced TPA metagenomics assembly of the A metagenome-wide association study of gut microbiota in type 2...
AAGATACAATTATTTTTAGTCTTATGCAACATTTAGATGTTACAGTATACTAGTATAGTAATCATTAAAAAATAACTTGAACAATTTGTACATCTTTATGGTCTATATTTCTTTTCTCATCAGTCATGTGCCACTGGCACACTCCTTCTTCCAAAAGAAATCTATCCTCATAAATCTGACACAAAATTTAGTTCAACTTATTTTTTAACGCTAACTTAATATTTTTGTCAAAAAAGATGATCTCTTGTCATTTCGAAGCGGCACGAAGACCAACTCCCTCTGCCAACGAATAATACGAAACACCTTCAGCGCAATCGCCAACAGAACGGCATGGGGACGGCATTCGGGTGAAAAACTATTGCCTTCATTGTGAAGCAATTCAGCCTCAACCTATGTACAGCCTTCTGGATTGGTGATCGCGCTGAAAGTGTTTTGCAAAATGGATGATTCAGCAAGAAGGCAAGGCCACGTCTTGGTCAGGCAACACATTGCTTGGCGAAGATGTTCAGGAATACTCGTCCCTTTCCTCGGCAGGAGGATAAATGTTCGCATGTCGCAATGTTACAAGCCGATGGATGGATTTCAAGTGGTGGTGATCCCTTGAAGATCAGTTTTTGTGTTGGGGAGTGCAATACCGTCGCGCTCCTTAGAAGGAGAAACTTAGGCCGCCTTGGATGGCGAACTGCCAGGGGTGTGCTTTGTCGGAGGTGTGGGTGTCGGTGCTGCCGTCGTGGGTGATGCGGGAGATGCTCACCTCCCGGTAGTTGTCTGTGATGAAGTAGTGGAAGGAAGGGATTACGCTCAGTCTGAACCGCCATAGGTTGAGTGACAAATCCAGACCCGCGTCGGCCGTAAGGCTGAAACGGTTCTTGATGTAGACGTAATGCTCAATCTCCTGTTGTCCGATGTAGGAGAAGCCGTGCGACTCTTCCCGGTGTCCGAAAATGTAGCCCGGAGTCAGTCCGGCGAAGAATTCGATCCTGTTAAAGAATCCGGCGAAGAAACTTCCCAGAATGGTGCCGGCATCCGGATTCGTTCCGAAATAGCTCTTGTTGTGGTATGCTCCGTAGGCGGCGTTGTTGGCGCCCTGCCTTATTGATTCCTTGAACGATGTGCGTTTTCCGTTGCTCCACGACACGGACAGAGGAATCCCGAGGTAGTCGTTGATGTCCATGTTCTCGAACATCCACTGCACGCCTCCCCGCACTCCGAAGCCTTTGTCGTTGTACTTCCCGTAGGTGAGGCTCATCACCTCTCCCGAATTAGCACTGGTGTTCTTAAGCGGAATCCTCACTCCGGCGGTAAACTTAAAGTCTTGATTGTCAGAATGAACCCTTTGTGCGAAAGCCGCACTTCCTGTCAGCGAAACCAGCGCCAGCACCACTAATAACTTTTTCATCCATTTAATTGTTAGCCTGCCCTCCCCGTTATCCAAAGAATATGCCATTCCTTGACCGCAGGTAGTTGGCGAACAGCCTCTTGTCCCTTGACAAAACTCAACTAAGACAAGGGTTTAATCCATTCACAGACAATGAGTTGTCTGCTAACCGGAATTCTGGCGTTCTTCCACAGCATCCGCCCCTCCGGAGTCCTAGTGCCGCCACTCTTTTTCCCGCAGGAAGCCATCGTCAACGCCACGGACAGGATTACAAGTTAAGAGATTTTCATATAAGTCTCATGATCAAAGTCTTCTGCTTGCCAATCACACGCAAAAGCATGATCACTTCACATAGTAGCCGGACTGGATCTCAAGTGTCTCACCTCTCTTGACGGCGATGTTCTTTCCGGTGCAGGAGGTGCCTCCAAGTTTGTACTGGACAATGTAGGTGCCCTCAGGGAGGCTGGTCTCGTAGCACTCCTGATAGGAGTAGACACTGCCTGACGGATCGAAATGATAGCTTTTAGGATCACTTATGCTCTTTGAGTCAATAAAGACGATGTCCGTCATGTACTTGCCTTTCTCGCTGTTGACGAACTTCACATTGCCGCAAGGAATTCTGTTCGGAACCGGGAGGTCGATGAAAAACTCCTTCTTCTCGATGGACCGGTTCTGGACGCCCGGCAGACCGCCAGGATTATTGGTGCAAAGGTCACGGTAGTTCATCTCGCTCAATGTCACCTTCATACGGTAACGGGTGGCGGCGTCGGACTCCACAGTGTTCTCCACACTCCAGACCCAACCGGAATGGAAATCAAAAGTGGCTCTGGATATGGCCGGAGGCTGAGTGTTGACCAACTCCGGCAGGTTCTTCACCTCCAGTTTGTAGTGGATGCTTCCGTCAGACGAGTTGTCGATGATGGACAGGTCCCTGATCTCACGCGTCCTTGAACTGCTGAAGTTGCAGCCTGAGCTCAAGGAAAGCCCGGCGCCGGCGGCGCCACCGGACAAACCGGCCTCGAACGACCATGTCACACCGGAAGTGTAGGTCTGGGAGTTTATCGTGGTTGAAGGGGACGGAACCTGATTGAAGCGAACCGGAACCTGATTGCCTTTGTCATCGACCAGGGAGATGTCCACATTGTAGCCGGTCAGGAAATAGCCCATGAAATCGCCGGTCCAGCCATTCGGCAGCACCTTGTTGAACTTACCGGCGTACATCCCGGACGAAGCCACCGAGAACGTGGCGTCAACGATGTAGAAGTCCCCGATGTAGTTGCTCTTGGACGTTTTGAACGCATAGAGCGGGATGACCGAGTAGTACTGCTCGAAGCGGCCTTCGCCCGTCACCCTGAACTCCTTCTTGCCGTCCTTGAAGATCAAGCCATTGTCAATCTTGTAGTCATGGGACGAGAACAGATGGATGGACTGGAGCAGGTCGTCTCCCGAGGTGTTCGCGGAATGCGCGTCACCGACCCATGACACAAGGCCGTTCAGGTTGGTCGGCGGGAAATCATCCATTGAGAAGACCTTGCCGCTCCTGTGGAACGCCACGAAAAGGCAGTCGTCCAACGTCTCGGCGGACAGAAAACCGATGTTGTGCCGCGAAAGGAACGTCAGCAAATCCGAAGTCGGAGAGACCACGACCACTGCCGCTCCACGCTTGTAAGCGTTCCAGATCTCATCGTCCCTGACATCCTTCTCGCTCACAAAAACCACCTTCGCCTCCTCGCAGGAGACCCTCTTCCCGGTGAATCTTGAATATATCAACTCAAGGATGTCGCCATCCAGTTCAGACAGTACACAGTAGGGCAGGTCCGAGGTGCGGTTCTCCTCGACGGGCTCCGGCTCCGGTTCCGGATCGGGGTCAAGGCCTGATTTCTCTCCGCAGGAGGCCAGCAGGCCAAAAGCCGCGCAAAGCGCAAGTATATTCAGAAAATCAATTATTCGTTTCATGGTCATTGGATTTCATTCAGAAGGTTCATGAATATATTCATAGTTTTACTTGAAGCCGTAGCCGGTTGATAGTCTCACAGATCCTCCTGGCCTCACTCTGACAAGTCCGGTGTAGTTGCGTTTCCTGGTATTGCCTTTCGCGTCCTTGATGTCGCATTGCAGCTCGTAGTCGCCGGCCACCAGGAACAGGGAGCAGGTGTTGCCTTGGCCATAGACGCTTCCGTCATGGTAGCTTCCGGTCTCGGGGTGGCTCTTGTTGTACAGCCTGACATTGGTCATGAAAGTGCCCTCCTCGCTGTTCGTGAGGTCGAATTTCCCGGTCGGCCCCCTGTTGGGCACAGGAAGGTCCTTGGTGACGGAATACTTCTTCTGAACGAACTCAAGATCGTGGTAGTCAACACTTCCCGAGTAGAAATAGGAAGCGCCGTAGACAAGGTTGTAAAGATCTATCACAACCCTGTACTTGGTCTTCACGTCGTAGTCCTCCGCCGGGACAGCCCACACCCACTGGCTATAGAAATTGACGGTCGAGGTCGAGACAAGCGGAGGGTCTGTGATTTTCAGGGATTTCAGGCGAGGAAGATTGTTGATCTCGTAGTCGTAGCCGACCGTGGAGCCTTCGTGCCTGTTGAGCACATCGCAGTCGCTTATTGTGCGGGATGTGCTTGAGGAGATGGAGAATCCCGTGTTTGATGAGATCATCGGAGACGTGCCGCCGGTGATTCCTCCGCCGATGGAAAAGCTCCAGCCGGTCGTGTAGCTGGTCGAGCCGATGACGGTCTCCGGTGTCGGTGTCTGGACAAAACGTCCTACTGGAGTTCCAGCGGTGTTTAATATGTAGATGTTAGAACTGAGAGACTTGAGATAGAAACCGCATATCCTCGCTTTCACCAAGCCGTGCGTCTTGGTGAAATTCCCCGTGTACATCTTCCCCGACACGACAGAAACGGTGGAGGTCATGAGGTAGTAATCCATGGCCTCCGAGTCACCACTCTTGAATCCGTGCATCGGTGTGACCTTCAACTGCACATCTATGAAAAACTCGCCCTCAAGGTAATCGTGTTTGGAGGCCGCTACGTTGGTTATCTTCTCCTTGACTTTGTCAGAATAGGTCGTGTACAGGCATGACTCCTCCCAGAAAGAGGACGGGTCGAAGTTGCCGGCCACGTTCAGGATGGCGTTGTTGGTCCAGGAGACAAGGCCGTTGAGGCATTCGTCCACCTCCAGACCCTCCGCCGGAGTCCGCACGGCACAGTGGCCGGAGCGTCCCTGCTGGAAAGCCACACAGAGGAAATTCCCCGCCTCCACACCGAGTTGTTCAAGCAGGATTTTTGACGGATCGCAGACAACCACGACGCGCCCCTTGAGTGTGTCAAGTCCAGAATAGCCGGCCATGTCCGTGACAATCACCTGTGCGTTGTCAGCCGAAGGAGCCGTCTCTTTCAGCCGGCCTTTGACAGCGTCCGCGAAGTCCTTAGAGAGGCCTTCCGAGACCCATGCCGGGAACGCGATCTTCTCGCCGTCGGCGAGTGAGGAAGGCTTGCGGTAGTCGCCTTCAATGATGACCTCGTCACCGTAGTCCGGACTGTCCTTGGAACAGGAGACAAGCGTAAGCACGAACGCCGGTATGGTCAGATAAAGTAAAAGAGAGTGTTTCATGGTATTACAGTCTGTAAGGCAGTTTGCGGTTGTAGTCCTTGTCCACACAGATAGTCGCCGTCTTCTTTGTAAGATTGTAAACGACTGACCATTGCGTGTTGCTTGTAATGTCTCCTCCCTCGGATTGCAGATCTGTGTGCACGGCATCAAGCAGAGACATGCATTCATCTTCCGTCATCACACGGTTCTTCTTTTCCAATGTCTCGTGGAGCTTGTCGTACCGCTCTTTTCCTCCTCCGACATTCCGCCATCCCTCGGACAGATAGAAATTGGTGACATGGTCGGTGTCAAGCAGGTTCATCGTCCAATCCTTCGCTGACGGATCACTCAGCGGCGGCACCTCTCCCGGGCGGTAATATTCCACGACAACGCTCTTTCCGCTTGCGTCGGCGATCAGGAAATGATAGTTCGAGTCCGAATTCTCACCGTCAGCGAAGAAATTGTGGGACCGGAAAACCTCCACGGCTTGCTCAACGCTTGTACACCTGTCCAGAGCCAGCCTGATGGCTAATGTCGGAACGATGTCACTCTTCCCGGGGTCATGCTGTACCGCCCCGCCGGTACCTCGAAGAGACAGGACACCTATGAACAGTCCCGCATCATTCATCCCGTCCAGACAGCAGTAGATGGATGCGGTCACAGGGATGGAAAGATCCGTCTTCCCGTCCGACAACGCACCGGCCACATAAGTGTCTTTGTCCAGAAATGGAAGGGCTGAGATGCAGATGGACTCATGCACTCCCTTTGTGACATTGTGTACAAGCACATTGGAAGACGACACGAATCTATAGTCAAAGTTACGTCCCACCAGCACGTCTCCTTCCGGGGACTTGACACAGAAAGCACTGCATCCGAAATCCACGCCACCGTCAGCCTTGCCCAACGGAACTGTTGTCAGCATCGGCACCACTTTTCCGAGAAGTTGCATGCTGGAACTCGCCCCTCCGCTAGACATGACCTCATCGATGTGGTAGTCCGAACTATATTTCACTGAATATAAATGCCCGTCCGCCAAATTCTTCAATGTGGACACCATAGCCTTCTGATCATCATTCCTCAGATAATCGGCAGGGTTTGCGGCGGTTTCGGTTTCTCCCTTATCACAAGAGGACAGAAAGAAAACCGAGACTGAAAGACAAGACACAAGATAGATAAGACGCTTCATCGTTTTGATATTGTTTGAAACATACCCGGAAGCCTCAGGGTGGCTCACCACGCCCAAGGAAGAAATTTGTGAGACAAAAATACTAAATGAAGCACCCGAAGAAAAGACGGCTCCGACGAATTTTGCCGAGCCGTCAAGAAATTGTCGTACGGACAACCTTATTTTGTCAAATCAGCATTTTTTTGCCGAACCGATAAATTACTTATCCGCCATTTTGTCGGGGTCATACCCTCTCTCTCCTTGAAGGAAGCATTGAAATTGCTCACGGAAAGAAAGCCTGATTTTTCCGCGATTTCGGCGATGGACCTGTCAGGACTCTCCAGCAAGGCGCGTTTTGCATAGTCGATTCTCATTCCGCAGATCCATTCCCGGAAAGTTACCTTGTAGGTCTGATTGATGAAAGCGGAAAGATACGTCCTGTTTGTGTACAGGATTTTGGAAAGATCCGCTATCGTGAGTCCCGGCTTCAGATAGCCTTCCGCCTCCACCCATTCCTGCACAAGACGTTGCATTTCAGGATTGCAGGAGAACGTTTCTGTCACAGGAAGATCCGGTCCCGGGTCACTTTCGATGGCACATTCGACGGTTTCATAAAAAAGCATGTAGTTCTGGTAACTGACATACAGATAAATGTAGAACGGAACGGAAGACAGCACCCAAACAAAAACAAGATTGTCAGGAAGGAAGGTCAGCACAGAACAACCGATGCCGAAAATGAGCATCCAATATGTCAGTACCGACATCCATCTGACATAGGTCGCGATATGGTCAGAATAGGTGTCATCCATCTTTTTGACGGCCCGATGGTAGGCCTTGAGCAGGTGTGAGGCCAGAGAGAAACCATACAGGGCAAGCATCAGGGCTAATGAATATATCAGGCCGGCTTTCAGTGTGCCGTCTTCGGTGAACAAGAGCGCGGAGACGGACAGGATGACATATAAAAGCCATGACAGACAATGTCTCACAATGATCTTCCGTGTGATGTAGGAGCGGTTCAGAAGTGTGTGAAGAGCCGCGACGAACAACCCGTAGCCGAAGAAATACGTTGAGAGATTCATCACAATCGCTGCATTGACGTTAACCTGCCTTATGTCAAAGCACAGATGGACGGCATAATTTGCCGCCAGCACCAAAAGCGCCGCCCCCATTAAATTCCTTGACCGCAGGTAGTTGGCGAACAGCCTCTTGTCCGGGACCTTCCCGAAGAAGAACCTAAAGACAAAGAACGCCATCAGGGTCAAGGCAATGCATAGGGAGTATCTGTACAGATCGATGTTCATGGTGTCAATACGATGGAATGCCTTTACTCGATGCAACTGGTGAGACAGGTCATCGAGGCGTCGGGACGGAACTCGATGCCGGTGGAGGTGGCGGGGATGAGAACGGTCTCGCCCTGACGGAGGGTCACGACGTGCTCCTGGCCGTCATTCTCATGGTCAACAAGGCTGCCGCCTCCGGCGACGCACATCACGACCACAAAAGAGTCCAGTTCAGAGAGATCCTTGGCGCAAGGCTTGTCCAGGTCGAAGAGCGAGGTGGTGAAGTACTTGCAGCTGACCAGTTTGGTCTCGGCGTCCTTGACGCGGGAATATTCAGTCCTGTAGTCCGGGTAGACATCGTAGTCGATGGCCTCCTTGGCCTGCTCGATGTGCAGTTCGCGGGGCTTTCCGTCAAGACCCAGGCGACCATAGTCATAGATCCTGTAGGTCAGGTCGGATGTCTGCTGGATCTCGGCGACGAAGGCTCCGGCCCCGATGGCGTGGATGCGGCCGGCAGGGAGGAAGAACACATCGCCGGGAGCGATCCTGTAGCTTGCAAGCACGTCGGTGATGGTGTGTTCGTTGACTCTTTGCTCATATTCATCGGGAGTGATCCACTCGGTCAGGCCGCTCAGAAGATGGGCTCCCTCATCGGCTCCGACCACATACCACATCTCGGTCTTGCCTTTCATCCCAGGATGGGTCTTCGCGGCAAGCTCGTCGTTCGGGTGGACCTGGATCGACAGGTCGCTTCTAGCGTCGATAAATTTGATCAGGAGCGGGAACTCCGTACCGGTCTTCTCAAAAACCTTCTTGCCGACGAGTTCAGGACCATATTCATTCATCACATCGGTCAGGCTTTTGCCTGCAAGAGAGCCGTTGGCTATCGTTGAGACATGGCCCGGGACAGCTGAGATCTCCCAACTCTCCCCTATCTTGTGCCGCTTTGTCTTTACGCCCTTGAACGGGGCGATCTTTTCTCCGCCCCACACCATCTCACGGAGATAGGGCTCAAATTTCAGAGGGTACATATTCGTTAAGTTCCTTTAACACTATTTCTTGTCCAACTCCGTGAGGGCGAACGCATAAGCTCCGAGAGAGATGGCCTTGCTGGCACCAATCTTCGAACGCATCACGCCGACACGCTTCTGCGGGTCGTAAACCACCTCACGGTCGCTGCCATAGACCTTCAAGGAACGTGCCTCGCCACGGGCGAACTGCTCGAACTCGGCCGGATCATCGAGGTTATAGACCTTCATCTGAACCCGGTTCAGTTCCTCACCGGTGAGCTGGTGCATCTTACCGCGCATAGTGCGTAATATTCCCGGCATCAAGTACTTGTAGTTGTTCATCACTCCGCCTCCGATCACGATGAGACCATCGATCAGGGTAACCGCCGTGGCCATCGCGTCGCCCGCGACCTCGCCCATCTTGTCGAACGCCTTGATCGCGGCTTCCTTGTCGCCAGGCCTCTTGCCCTCGCAAACCTCGGCGAGATCCTTAGGCTCAAGACCGTGGTTCGGATTGCCGGTCAGCTCACCGTAAACTCTCTTCACGGCACGGATCGAGGCACCGTCCTCGACGATGATGTCCGGCATGTCAGGATGCTTGAGACAGAAAGTCTCCACGCAGGAGTTATCGCCACGGTTAAGCTCACCGTTGATGACAGTACCGATTCCCAGACCTGTGCCGAACGTGTAGCCGATGAGGTTGTGGTAACGCTTCGCGCTGCCGGCCTTCGCAAGCTTTTCATTGACCTCAGGGAGAGCTCCGCCGAGAGCCTCGCCATAGGCGTAAAGGTCGCCGTCATTATTGATATAAACCGGGATTCCAAAAGTGTCCTCAAGGAATGGTCCGAGAGCGACACCGTCACGGAAAGACGGGAAGTTAGGAAGATAACCGCCGATGATTCCGTCCGGGTAATCGGCCGGGCCAGGGAAGCAGAAGCTGATCGCGACAGGTTTCTCCTCTCCAAGTTCCTCTTCGATCTGACGGAATCCCTTGACCATCGTGCCGAGGCAGCGGTCAAGGTTGTCGGCGTTGGACGGAAGTGTGATTGGTTCGCAGCAAAACTCACCACCCTTCATCGCGCCGAAGACCATATTGGTGCCGCCGGCGTCAAGGGTCATAACAACTCTGCTGTCATTTCTTATATCAGACATATTCTTGTGTTTTTAATTATTGCCGAACCTCCTTGAATATTCAAAAAATCAAGTCTTTTCGTTGCAAAGATAATCATTATCCGTCTTTCGGGCTCATCGTTTGCAGGGAAAATTTGTACCTTTGCACCAATCCTCTATTCTTCACCACTTGTGGTGAAAGCAAGTACCTCCCCCGAGGGGAGGGATTTAGGGTAGGGGTAACGTGAATTAATGTGGGTGGGCAATCACCTTCGGACGTGAGATAAGGTAGTTTACAGCGGGTAGTTGCCTACTTGCGAGAATTGAAGTTATCTATGCAGAAAAGAAGAAATCGCCAAGGTGGCGAGAAGGGCGGCAGGAAGAGCCGCGACAAGAAATTCGGTTCCAGACAGAAGAGCAAAAGAGTGCTGGAGGAGGTGACCGGCAAGGTTCAGATGACAAGGGACGGCTATGTCTTCGTGATCATCGAGGGCGAGCCGGATAATGATGTGTTCGTCAAGGCGTCCAAGACTCGCGGCGCGTTGAACGGAGACACCGTGAAATGTGCGGTGACAAGTGAGAGAAAGGAAGCTTCATCCGATGCGGCCAAAGGCGGACGCAAGGACGCGGCCAGACGCCGTGAGGGAGAGATCATAGAGATTGTAGAGCGCAGCCACAAGCCGTTCGTCGGCGTGCTGCACATTGTCGGAAGGCAGGCTTGGGTGCTGATGCAGTCAAGGAATATGCCGTACGACATCTGCATAGATTTCGACACCCTTCCTGAGGGTGCGAAAAGAGGGATGAAAGTGGCGGCTCTGGTCGACGGATGGGACAAGGGTGAGCCGACTCCGAAAGGCCACATAGTGGATGTGCTCGGAATGCCGGGCGAGAACGACACCGAGATGCACGCCATCCTCGCTGAATATGCCCTGCCATACAGGTTCGAGCCGGAGGTCGAGAACGCCGCCGACCAGATTTCGGACCAGATCACAGAGAAAGATCTCAAGGGACGTCGGGATTTCCGTAACACTCTGACATTCACCATCGACCCTACGGACGCGAAAGACTTCGACGATGCTTTGTCATTCAAGAAACTGGACAACGGCAACTACGAGATCGGAGTCCACATCGCCGACGTGTCCTACTATGTGCTTCCAGGGACGATCGTGGACAAGGAGGCACAGGAGCGCGGCACGTCAGTCTATCTGGTTGACAGGACAGTTCCGATGCTTCCGGAGAAACTTTGCAATAAACTCTGCTCCCTACGCCCGCACGAGGAAAAGCTGACATTCTCGGTGGTTGTGGAGATGACGCCGCGCGGCAAGATCGAGAGCCGCTGGTTCGGACGTACCGTCATCTGTTCGGACTATCGTTTCGACTACGACGGAGCCCAGCAGATCATCGAGAGCGATGGTAAGGAGCCTGCGGATCCGGCCATCGGTCAGGATGTCAGGGAGGCCATCGTGACGCTCAACAAGCTGGCATTGACACTCCGCAAGCGTCGTTTCGCCTCAGGAGCCATCAGTTTCGAGCGTCCGGAGATGAAAGTCGAGGTGGACGCGACCGGAAAGCCGATCAGGGTTTACGAGAAAATCACCAAGGAGGCCAACTGGCTGATCGAGGAGTTCATGCTTCTTGCGAACCGTTCCGTGGCCGAGTTCATCGCCACTTCCGGCAGGATGGACGGCAAGGCCGACAAGAAGGCCAAGACCTTTGTCTACCGTGTACACGGCGAGCCTAACACGGAGAAAATCGCGAGCCTCGGCCAGTTCGTAAGCAATTTCGGGTTCAAGTTCGGGCCGAGCGGCAACGGGCGCGAGATCGCCAAGTCCCTGAACACGCTTTTGGCCGAGGCCAAGGGCACGCCGGAGTGCGACGCATTCCAGATGATAGCCCTGCGCTCGATGGCCAAGGCGATCTACACCACCGACAACATCGGCCATTACGGCCTTGCGTTCAAGTTCTACACGCATTTCACTTCCCCTATCCGCCGCTATCCTGACACAATGGTACACAGGCTGTTGGCCCTCTACCTCGGCAATGCCGAGAGTCAGAACAAGGACTATTACGAAGCCCAGTGCCAGCATGCTTCCGAGCGCGAGCAGATAGCGGCGAACGCCGAACGCGACAGCGTCAAGTACAAGATGATCGAGTTCATGCAGGACAAGATAGGCAATGAATATGAAGGCTCGATCTCCGGCCTCACCGAATGGGGTATGTACGTGGAGATCAAGCCTACCATGATCGAAGGCATGGTCGCCCTGCGCGATGTGAAGTCCGACTTCTTCGAGTTCGACGAGCAGAACTACCTCATCCGTGGCCGCCGCACCGGCAAGGTCTTCCGACTGGGTGACGCGGTCAAGATCCGTGTGAAGGCCGCCAATCTGGAGCAGAGGCTTCTGGACTACGAACTGGTTGACACCACCACAGACAATGGCTCATCCAGTGATGGTTCTGGCAACGGTTCCAACCATGGCTCCAGCCACCGTTCCGGCAATGAGGATACGCGCCACGTCCTGGATGGAGAGGGTCGTTCCAACCATGGCCCCAGCCACCGTTCCAGCAATGGGTCTGGCAAGGGTTCCGGTAATGGTTCCGGCAATGGGTCTGGCAAGGGTTCCGACAACGGTCCCGGTAGCGGTTCCGCTGACGGCAAAGGCAAGAAAAAGCCTTTCTACGCCTCCGTCGCCCACAACGATGACCAGCCTAAGCGCAAGTCATCCAAGGACAAAGGCCGTCCCCGCAAGAAGTTCGGCCCCAAGCCATCGTGAAACGAAAAGAAGAAAGCCAAATAACCCTTTGCCCGACACAGCACATCAAAAAGAGTGACCGTCTCATTGCGGCCACTCTTTTTTGTCCGGTGAAAACCTTGCTGGCCGGACGAATTGTAAAAATCATACTCTTTGTCCGGTGAAACCACAATCCGCCGGACGAACAGCGAGGAGTGAAAAGGCGACGGCGAGAATCTTACAAAAGGCTTTCAGCCACATAACGAGTCTGTCGCGGCAAAAGCCAGATCGGGCTGTTCTTATTTCGGGTGCAGAAGAGGCTGCTTTGCACCCGATATGACTTTCTTATTGGTTTTGGGGTGCGAAAAGCCGCTTCTCGCACCCGATACGGTAATTCGAGCTATTTCCCCGAACCTTGCCATTCAGCCCATAACATAAAAGGTCGAGCCTATAACACAGAGAGTGACCGCAAGGGAAATAATGTCATTGACAAACAAATCACGGCCAAGAGGCAATCCCACATAATCGCCTGAATATAAAGACTATAACATGTAAATAGTCAACGTATCTATAGTAATGTTGAAAAAATAAGTTGCGTCAATCGATAAAATTGAATCACCCTGAACATCTATATATTGCAAATTTAAAGTGATGCAGGTTATTTTTTACATTTCACATAATAGCCTCAAAAAAAGTGAAATTTTTATCTGACGATTGTAGTTGCCTTTCTTATCATTAATGGGGTTGTCTCTATCTTTTGCAATTGGCGGGAACGGTCAGGGCTGTCTGATGGCCATACAGTATAGATGGATGTCCCTTAGGAGGGGTTATCACATCAGGTAAGGAACGGTTGAGAGTGCCATAAGCGCTTACAGGGCCGATGACCGTTTCCGTCAATTGCAAACACCTGAGATGCGCCCTGAAAACACCATTGCAGGCAAACACCTGAGATGCGCCCTGAATACACCATTGCAGGCAAACACCCGAGATGCGCCCTGAATACACCATTGCAGGCAAACACCTGAGATGCACCCTGAAAATACCCTTGCAGGCAAACACCTGAGATGCGCACCGAATACACCATTGCAGACAAACACCTGAGATGCGCACCGAATACACCATTGCAGACAAACACCTGAGATGCGCCCTGAAAATACCCTTGCAGACACTTGTGGTGGGGGAGACTGTCTTAAAAGTAAAAGTACCCCCCAGTGAGGATTGAGAATCCGTTGTCGCCCCTGTAGTGGGGTACAGACTTTTCTGCTCTCGCCGAGACTTTTCAGACAGTCTGGGGGGGGCACATAAAAGAGAAAAGCCCGGTCCATCGTAAAGACAGACCTGGCATTTTTCCCTTGTTATATGAATCACAAAGGGGAGACGCAATTCCTTGCGTCTCCCCTTCGTGGTCCCAGTAGGGCATGATCCTACGACCCCCTGATTATGAGTCAGATGCTCTAACCAACTGAGCTATGGGACCGATTCCCGACCTTGATGGCCGGGCATATTGCTTGGACGGATGCGGCCTCTGAGACCGCTCCGTCCTCAATCTGAATTATCAGACTTTGATCTCAACCTCAACGCCGGAAGGAAGCTCGAGCTTCATGAGAGCATCAACGGTCTTTGCATTGCTGTCGTCGATGTCCAGAAGCCTGCTGTAGGCGCTAAGCTCAAACTGCTCGCGGGACTTCTTGTTGACGAAAGTCGAGCGATTGACAGTGAAGATCTTCTTGTTGGTAGGAAGCGGAATAGGACCGTTCACCTTAGCACCAGTAGCCTTCACGGTGTCCACGATCTTAGCGGCTGACTTGTCAACCAGCATGTGATCGAATGATTTGAGTTTTATTCTGATTTTTTGACTCATATCAAAAATACTTAATTACGATTTAACACTTACTCGTCATCATCAGAGAGCTTGTAGCCGCTCTTCTCGATAACGTCCTTGGCCAGGTTGGCAGGAACCTCAGCGTAGTGGTCGAAAGTCATCGTGCTGGTCGCGCGGCCGGATGAGAGGGTTCTGAGAACTGTCACATAACCGAACTGCTCGGCGAGCGGAACGAAGGCCCTTACGATTCTCGCACCGTTGGCGGTGGAGTCCATAGCCTGGATCTGGCCGCGACGACGGTTGAGGTCACCCACGATGTCACCCATGTAGTCCTCTGGAGTAACAACCTCAAGGGACATGATAGGCTCGAGGAGAACAGGCTTAGCCTTCGGGCAGGCGTGGCGGAATGCCAGACGGCCGGCCATTTCGAATGAAAGCTGGTCTGAATCGACTGGGTGGTAAGAACCATCAAGCACGGTAACCTTCAGAGACTGAACCTCGTAACCAGCGAGAACACCGTTGGCCATAGCGGCCTTGAAGCCCTTCTCGATGCAAGGGATGAATTCCTTAGGAATATTACCACCCTTGACCTGATTGTCGAACTGAAGTCCGGTAACGCCTTCATCGGCAGGTCCGATCTCGACGATGATGTCGGCGAACTTACCACGACCACCGGTCTGCTTCTTGAAGACCTCACGGTGCTGTACTGTAGCGGTGATGGCCTCTTTGTAGTTAACCTGCGGAGCGCCCTGATTGATCTCGACACCGAACTCACGACGGAGACGATCCACGATGATGTCAAGGTGAAGCTCACCCATTCCGCTGATGACTGTCTGGCCGGTCTCGTGGTCTGACCTTACGGTGAACGTAGGATCCTCCTCAGCGAGCTTGCCGAGGGCGATGCCAAGCTTGTCCAGGTCGCCCTGGGTCTTAGGCTCGACAGCGATACCGATAACAGGATCAGGGAATTCCATCGATTCGAGCACAATCTGATGATCCTCGTTGCAGATGGTGTCTCCTGTACGGAGATCCTTGAATCCGACAGCGGCGCAGATGTCTCCGGCCTCGACGAACTCGATAGGGTTCTGATGGTTGGAGTGCATCTGGTACAGACGCGCGATTCTTTCCTTCTTTCCGGTGCGGACGTTATAGACATAAGTACCGGCGTCAACGCGTCCTGAATATACCCTCATGAAGGCGAGACGGCCGACGAACGGATCCGTGGCGATCTTGAACACGAGAGCGCAGAACGGCTGGGCTGCGTCAGGGAGAAGATCCTCTTCCTCACCGGTCTTAGGATCGGTACCTTTCACAACACCCTTGTCAAGCGGAGAAGGAAGGTAACGCATCACAGCGTCAAGGAGGAACTGCACACCCTTGTTCTTGAAAGAGGAACCGCAGCATGCTGGAACGATCTGCATAGAGATCGTACCCTTGCGAAGGGCGGCGATGATCTCCTCCTCGGTAAGGGAGTCAGGATTCTCGAAATACTTCTCCATGAGAGCCTCGTCGCATTCGGCGGCAGCCTCGACGAGCTTGTCTCTCCATTTCTCGACTTCTCCGGCCATGTCCTCCGGAACGTCCTTTATTTCATAGTTGACCAGTTCCTCACCGGAGTCATAGTAATATGCCTTGCGGGAAACGAGGTCGATGATGCCCTTGAACTTGTCCTCGGCTCCGATAGGGAGACAAATAGGAACAGCCTTGGCACCGAGTTTGGTGTAGATTTCCTCAACGCATGCGAGGAAGTCAGCGCCGACACGGTCCATCTTGTTCACGTACGCGATCTTCGGAACGCCGTACTTGTCCGCCTGACGCCAAACAGTCTCTGACTGAGGCTGAACGCGTCCGACAGCGCAGAAAGTAGCGACAGTTCCGTCGAGCACACGGAGCGAACGCTCCACCTCAACGGTGAAGTCGACGTGACCCGGAGTGTCGATCAGGTTGATCTGATAAACGTGACCGTTGTAATGCCAGAACGCTGTGGTGGCGGCGGAAGTGATGGTGATACCTCTCTCCTGCTCCTGAACCATCCAGTCCATTGTGGCAGCCCCTTCATGTACCTCACCGATCTTGTGAGTCTTTCCGGTGTAGTACAGAATACGCTCGGATGTAGTCGTCTTTCCGGCATCGATGTGGGCCATGATGCCGATGTTTCTTGTGTAAGTAAGATCTCTTTTAGCAGCCATCTGCGAATAAAATTAGAAACGGAAGTGGGCGAATGCCTTGTTGGCCTCAGCCATCTTGTGCATATCCTCTTTTCTCTTGAATGCACCACCTTCGTTATTGTAGGCGGCAACGATCTCTGCACAAAGTTTTTCTGCCATTGAGTGGCCGGAACGCTTGCGGGCGAAGTTGATCATATTCTTCATCGACAGCGAGACTTTCCTTTCCGGACGCAACTCAGTAGGCACCTGGAAGTTTGCACCTCCTACACGACGTGACTTAACCTCGATCTGAGGGGTAACGTTTTCGAGTGCCTTCCTCCAGATATCCAGAGGAGCCTTGTCAGAATCCTTCATCTTCTCGCCTACCATGTCAATGGCATCGTAAAAAATAGAATACGCGATACTCTTCTTCCCCTGCAACATAAGATTGTTCACGAAGCGGGTAACCTCGACATCGTGAAACTTAGGATCAGGAAGTAGAATCCTCTTTTTAGGCTTCGATTTTCTCATTGTGAGTAAAAATTAAAGGTGATAAAGATTAATGAAACGGACTACTTCTTAGCGGTCTTCTTCGGTCTCTTGGCTCCGTAGAGGGAACGGGACTGTGTCCTTCCTTCCACGCCAGCTGTGTCCAAAGCTCCTCTAAGGATGTGGTAACGCACACCAGGGAGATCCTTCACACGACCTCCGCGGACCAGCACAATGCTGTGCTCCTGAAGGTTGTGTCCCTCGCCCGGAATGTAGGCATTGACCTCTTTGGAGTTGGTAAGGCGTACCCTGGCGACCTTTCTCATCGCTGAGTTAGGCTTCTTAGGGGTCGTCGTGTAAACACGAAGACATACGCCCCTCTTCTGAGGACATGCGTCCAGCGCGCGTGACTTGCTCTGAGCGACAATGCTCACGCGTCCTTTGCGAACTAATTGTTGAATTGTAGGCATAAATGATTGTAAATCTAATATTTATGTTTCCCCCAAACATTTGGGGCTGCAAATTTACGGATAATTCTTCAATTTACAAAGCGGAATGCGAACAGATTCACCATTTTTCAGATGGAGAGAATCCGTAGGTCCGGAACCGGTAGTTTGACACTTTAAAATCCGAAAATAGTTAAAAATATTTGATAGAGTTC
>ERZ791919.1792-NODE-1792-length-17325-cov-15.181644_pt1 | contig 17325 bp, 18 predicted proteins | sample MGYA00510137_ERZ791919 | MGnify/ENA primary metagenome ERZ791919 (study PRJEB30046, sample SAMN00792059) | human gut metagenome | study: EMG produced TPA metagenomics assembly of the A metagenome-wide association study of gut microbiota in type 2...
AGACCGAAAACGGCTACTATGTGTACAGCGCCAGCGAGTGGCTGGAGGAAATGAATAAGATGATCAACATGGTCATCGTGATACTTACCGGCATTGCCAGTATCTCGCTGCTGGTGGGCGGCATCGGCATTATGAACATCATGCTGGTGTCGGTTACTGAGCGCACCCGCGAGATCGGCATCCGCAAGGCGCTTGGCGCAAAGGAGCGCACCATTCTGGCGCAGTTTGTGGTGGAAGCAGCCACTACCTCGGCGCTGGGCGGCGTTTTAGGCATTGCGCTGGGCTATGCGGTGTCCATGGCGGCAAACAAAGTGCTGCCCATGTTCATGACCGATACCACCGTTACGGTAAGCCCCTCCTTCAACTCCATTGTGGTGGCCTTTGGCATCTCGGTGGGCATCGGCGTGCTGTTCGGCTACCTGCCGGCACGGCGCGCAGCCCGGCTGAACCCCATTGAAGCATTGCGCTACGATTGATCGCGGCGGCGTGATAAACAAAGAACAAGAGGTACGACCAATGAAAAAACGGATTCTCGCATTTCTGCTGGCGGTCAGCATTGCGGTGTCGGTGCTGGTGCTGCCGGTCTCGGCGGCCAACATCAACAACACGGCCCTGCAGACGGCCATTACTCTGGGCGCTGTGCCTACCGGTCAGGAGCTTAGCGCCAACATTACCCGCGGCGCTTTTGCCAAAATGCTGGTGTCCTTTTCCACTTACCGGGAGAGCGTAGGCGCACAGGGCACGGTGGGTACTTTGTACCGGGATGTGCCCGGCACCTCCCAGTGGGCACCCTACATCCGCATTGCGGTGCAGCAGGGCTGGATGAACGGTTACACCGACGGCTCCTTCCGCCCGGACAACACCGTTACGCTGGAAGAGGCCTGTGCGGCGGTGCTGAAGCTGCTGAGCTATAAGACCACCGACCTGACCGGCTCCTTCCCGCAGGCACAGCTGAACAAGGCACAGCAGATCGGTCTGCGCGATCAGCTGACCTGCACGCAGGGACAGGCCATGACCTACGAGCAGAGCACCCTGCTGCTGTACAACGCCCTGCGCGCCAACACCGCCAGTGGCAGCGCCTACGGCAGCTCGCTGGGCTTTACGGTGTCCAACGGTCAGGTGGATACCTCTTCGGTGCTGCTCAAGAGCCGCAAGGGCCCCTTTGTGGCCGCAGAGGGCACACAGCTGCCCTTTACACCGGTGAGCGTCTACCGCAACGATAAGGCCTCTGCTTCGGCAGAGCTGAACAAGTACGACGTGTACTATTACAGCGAGAGCCTGCAGACGGTGTGGATCTACACCCGCCGCGCCGCAGGCCGCATCACGGCAGTATCGCCCAGCGCCAGCGCGCCTACCGCGCTGACCGTGGCGGGCAGCAATTACACGCTGGGCAGCTCTGCCGTGGCGTCCAAGATCTCCTCCCTGAACGGCGGCGGCGTGGGCGAAGTGGTCACCCTGCTGCTGGGCATGGACAACGAGGTAGCCGATGTGATCACCGGTGAGGAAGCCGACAGCGTGTTCTACGGCGTGGTGCAGACTGCCACCCGCAGCCTTGTAGAGGATAACGGCGCAGACGTGCTGCAAAAGATCTCGGTGATGTGCACCGACGGCATTACCCGCACTGTGAATATCGACAAAAGCCTGAACTACCCCACCGGCTGGCTGGTGGAGATCAACGTGACCCCCGAAGGGGAGCAGGTGACTGCCATCGAGTCCAAATCGGTCAGCGGCACCATCAACGACACCGCCACCGCGCTGGGGGACTATACTCTGGCCGATGACGTACAAATTCTGGATACGACATCGGAGGGGTTGGCTGGGACGGTTCGTCCCAGCCGAATAGCGGGGACAAAGCTGAACGCACTGGCCGTGCGCTACTATACGCTGAATGAGCAGGGACAAATCGACCGCCTGATTTTGAACGACGTCACAGGTGATCTGTGGAAATACGGCGTGCTGGACGATGTGAAGAATCTGGCCTTCAACGCCAGTTCCATTCTGGGCACTCTGACCGGCAGCGGCTCCTCCGGCTCGGGGGATAGCTCTTCCGGGGACAGTTCTTCCGGCTCCGGCAGTGGTTCCACTGGGGACGGCTCCTCCGGTTCCGGCTCTACCGGCGGCACCACCAACACCACCACCGTGGTGGACGATCTGCGCAGTGTGCTGGTGCCCACCACCAGCGAGATCCTGTGGGGCGTGATCGACGGCTCGCTGCTGAGCACGGTCTGGAACCGCATCACCAGCAGTTCCGGCTCGCTGCTGAGCATCGGTCTCAAGCAGCTGGCCAACATTACCGGCCAGCCTATGAGCACCATCCTCAATTTTGTGGGCGGCGGCGCTACCTACATCTGCTACGTCAACGGCAGTCAGGCCAGCTTTTCCACCTCCATCAAGTATCCGGTGCTGGCGGGCGGTTTGGCAGTGCGGCAAAACGTGAACGGCACTGTAAAGGCCATGATCCAGCTGATGCCCATGAAGATCGATCAGGTGGGTGCAGCCTCGGTGATGAGCAACGGCACCCGCTACGAGACGGCTGACGATATGCAGGTGTACCTATGGTACAAGGGGCAGTATTACGCCACCAAGCTCTCTGAGGTGAACTCTGAGGGCTACTACCTGACCGGCTGGTACGATAACTTTGGCTGCGCAGCAGGCAAGCGCGTGCGGGTGATCGTGGCGGTCAAAAAGGACTGATGGACTACTATGACCCCCGGCGCAGGGCGCTGCGGGCGGTACGGCAGCTGCTCTACCCGCGCGAGTGCCCCTTCTGCGGCCGGGTGCTGGGGGATGTACGAGATTGCCCGGACTGTGCAGTGCAGCTGGAAACGCTGCGTCGCAAGCCGGGCATCCGGCTGGACCCGGCGCAGCACTATATCAGCAATCTGGCCGGTGCGGCTGCGCCCTACCGTTACAGCGGCTGTGTGCGGCGCGGCATCCTGAACGCAAAGTATCAGGGCAAGCCGTGGCGGGCTGTGGAGATGGGCAACCGTCTGGTACAGCTGGCCTTTGGCGGTGAACTGACCGTGCAGTACGGCGAGCTGCTCCCGCAGCCGGTGCCGTGGGCGGCCATCGGGTACGACCTGATTGTACCGGTGCCGGCCTCCGGTAAAAGGCGCGGCTACAATGTGCCGGAACTGATGGCGCTGCCGCTGGCCAAGGCTATGGAGGTGCCGCTGGCACCGCAGGCACTGGAGCGCACCCGCGCCAAACGGCATCAGGCCGGTCTGCCGCTGGAACAGCGCATAGCCAACGTGGCAGGTGCTTTCCGGGCGGCGCAGCCGCGGCAGCTGGAGGGCAAGCGCATCCTGTTGGTGGATGACGTCATCACCACCGGCACAACGGCTGCCGCCTGCGCGCAGGCACTGCTTCACGCCGGGGCAGACAGCGTATTCGCGCTGGCCTTTGCCACGGTGGAGTTTGGCGCACCGCCGGACGACACCACCCCCATCCATGAGGACGATGAGGAAGATGTGTATCGCGATTTTTGAAAATAACGCTCTTTCGCACATCCTTTTGGCGGGCAAAAGCCGGGACGGTAAAATGTAAAAACTGTATCAGAAATTTGGAAAAAGCGCTTGACAAAACGGGCAAAGTCGGGTATACTAATCAAGCTGTGAGCGGCAAACGCAAACAGATATCCGGGTGTAGCGCAGTTTTGGTAGCGCGCTTGAATGGGGTTCAAGAGGCCGTGAGTTCGATTCTCGCCACTCGGACCATAAGTCCAACGATTTCACGTTAGAAATCGTTGGATTTTTTTGTTTATAGGCTGACCTCATTTGGTTTTGACCACAATTCTGACCACAATGCCAAAGATTTTATCTGGTCAATCGCAGGGGCAAGTGGGCTTTTTTGACGCAACATCATCTGCTGCGATATGCGAGCCAGCGTTGATGCCAACGATTTGAAAAGCTGGCTCGCGATAATTCGTGCCGTTCCGTCCAATTTTCAGGCCGAAAATGCCTCGCTGAACAACTGGACCGCACTCTGCCGAATGGATTCCTGAACATGGAGATAATGCTCAGTCATCTCGGTGTCGGCGTGGCCTACGATGCTCTGGATGGTCTGGATATCCACGCCCAACGCCTGCATCGGCGATACAATTCCTTTTGTTTAATGGGCCTGTTTGACGGAGCATACAATCAAATTGTCGGGTTTTGGGCAATACTGTCGATTGCGTCAAACAATTTTTCCCCCCAAAAAAATTGGATTTTGGAGTGTTTTTCATTGACCGATTGCGGAATTAGCTGTAAAATCTAAAAAAGAATAGTGGCTGTAGAGTGGGGTACTCTACGATCTGCTCGATTTTTAAGTATTATGATAAGGATTACGCCAATGCGGTGCTGGAACTGCAGGCGGCCGTCCGGTTACAGGGAGCAGGTACTGAAAGCTATCGGGGGTCTTGCTATTGCACTTGCCAATGATGGAAAGCTGGAAGAGGCACAGCAGGAGCTGGATACATTGCAGAAAAAAGGCGCTTCCTCCGGTGACCGTGATCTGGTTGCGGCAGAGATCCTGTCCTTGCAAAAGAACTATGATCAGGCACTTGCACTTTACACAAAAGTGTTCAATGAGGTGGAGGACCCGCAGCTCCTGAGCCATGCTTACCTGTCAGCCGCAAATGCAGCGCTGAATCAGGACGATATGGAAAAGGCTGTGCGCATTCTGAAACAGGGATGCCAGAACCTTCCGGAAGGTCAGGCTGTGCTTCAAAAGGAGATGCTTGCGGATCTTATGATGCAGCAGGCAGCATCTGACAAAGAAAATGCAGAAGAATACTATGCTGAAGCGCAGCAGCTGCTGGAGGAACTGGTGGACAGCGGCTACGATACTATTGCCACCCGGTTGAATCTGGCAACTGTACTGCAGGCATTGGATCAGTACAGTGAAGCTGAAAAGGTTTTGAAAGATCTGCAGGAGCAGTATCCATCGGATTATCGTTTTGATATGCAGATGGCCTATCTTCTGATCGACCAGCTCCGCACCAGCGGATGGCTCAAATAAGAAGGGAATACCTGCGTCTACCGGACAAATCTTTTGTGTGGTTGGAATCGTTGACATGATCGTTTCGGCTGTTGCGGCAGTCGTTTCAGCATGGATCCTGCGCAGGCAGGAAAAAAAGCTGAAGGAACAGATCTGGAACGAGTATCAATAAAAATCAATCGATTAAGGGGTATGAAAAAATGCTGAAAAAACTTAGTGTAACGGCTGTTATTCTTGCAATGTCGGCCATGCTTCTGGTGCCGACTGCATACGCGGTGCAGTCAGTAGACGCACCGGCACAGGTGGCTTTGTGACGATTGACGGCAAGCTGTATCATGTTTCGAAGAATGGCTATGCCATCGATCGGTACGCCAAGGGTTTGCACGAGATCGACGGAGGAATGTACTATGTCAAAGAGGATGGCTCGTTCCTGACGAACAGCGCGGTAGAATACCTTACTTTTAATGCGAATGGCCGCTATACCTCTGGCAATGCAACGCTGGACAGCTATGTGGATCAGGCACTGGCTGCGTGCACAAACTCTGGCATGACGAAGGCGCAAAAGCTGCGCGCCGCCTATTTGTATGTCCGGGATCACGGCGCATACCTTGCCCGTCCGCATCAGGCAAGAGGCACAACGGCTTGGGCAGAAGAGAGCGCTTTGTTCATGTTTGAACACAAAAAGGGCAACTGCTACTGCTTTGCAGGCCAGTTCCTTTATATGGCCCGGCGGCTGGGCTACAATGCCTATGTAGTGTCTGGCGGTGTGGGCCGCAAGGACTCGGACCATGCATGGGTCATGATCTGCGAGAACGGAGTTCCCTATATCTATGATGTGGAACTGGAGTGGGGCTATCGTGCCGGCAGATACGGCCATGCAGAATATAATATGTATAAAATGCCGCTGAATAAAACGGTGTTCAGCTACCAGTTTCCGTGATTGCTGAGGTAGCCGAAAAATGGTTTTTTTCCGTAATTTTCTTGTTTCTGTTTTTGCCCATCGTGCTGGGATGCTATTATCTTTTGCCCGGGCGGGAAGCAAAAAATCTCTGGCTCGTCGCAGCCAGTCTGCTGTTCTATGCCTTCAGCGGGCTGTGGTATGTTCTGCTGCTGTTGTTCTCTGTGTTCTGCAATTATCTGGCCGGTCTGTTCGTCTCCGGGCGAAAGAGCGTGCTCTATGCCGCTGTGGCCGTTAATCTGGGAATCTTGGGTATTTTTAAGTATCTGACTTTTCTGGTACAGACAGTAGACCGGCTGCCGGGCGTGACGATCCCGGTGCCTTCCATCGTTCTGCCGGTGGGTATCTCGTTCTTCACCTTTCAAGGGCTGAGTTATGTGATCGATGTATACCGGAATGAACGCCTGAAGAGCACTCATTTCCGGGATGTACTGCTGTACATTGCTCTGTTTCCACAGTTGGTGGCAGGACCGATCATCCGCTATGAGGACGTGGCAGATGAGATACATAGCCGCCGAAATACGCTGGAGCAGCTGGCAAAAGGCCTGCGCCGGTTTATTGTGGGCCTGAGCAAGAAGCTGCTGATCGCCGATATCTGCGGCAATGTTGTAGCACTGATCTACAACGCCGACCGCTCTGTGCTGGACAGCCGGACGGCTTGGCTGGCCGCGGTGTGCTATCTGATGCAGATCTATTTCGACTTCAGCGGATACAGCGATATGGCCATCGGCCTGGGCTTGTGCTTGGGTTCCACTTCAAGGAAAACTTCAACTATCCGTACATCTCGGCCAGTATTCAGGAATTCTGGCGCAGATGGCATATCTCCCTTTCCACCTGGTTCCGGGAATACCTGTATATCCCATTGGGCGGCAACCGGAAGGGCAAGGCAAAGACTTACTGGAACAAGCTGATCGTGTTTTTCTGCACGGGGCTGTGGCATGGTGCAAACTGGACCTTTATCGTCTGGGGCCTGTGGCATGGCTTCTTTATCGTGGCAGAGGACGCCGTTAAAAAGCTGTTTGGGCTGGAAAAACATGGCAAAGGCGGGCGGAACCCTGCGTGTGCGGTGCTGAAACATTTGTACACCCTGCTTGTGGTGCTTGTTGGCTTTGTGATCTTCCGTGCAGACAACATGGGGCAGGCCTTCTCAATGATAGGAGCCATGTTTTCCGGGGTCTCTGCTTCTGCGCAGACAGGGCTGCTGCTGGCGCAGTGTCTGACCCCGCTGACCCTGTTTGCACTGGCGGTTGGCCTTGTGGGCAGTATGCCGGTTTTGCCGCTGGTCTGCCGTAAAGCAGAGCAGCAGACCGGAAGCGTGTATGCATGCCTTCAGGCACTGAGTTATGCAGGGGTGCTGGCGCTTTTGCTGGTGGATATCCTGCATCTGTCGGCTGCATCCTATGTGCCTTTTATCTATTTCCAGTTCTGAGGTGGAAAAATGCAAGTGAAAAAATTAGGATATATCCTGTTTGTGGGGGTCATTGCCACAATTTGCATTTTGCCTGTGGCTGTGATGCCTTGGCAGACGGAAAAAGCGGTGGGCAATGAGCAGCTTGCATCCTTTCCTGAATTACGGAAAGAGGATGGCAGCTTCAATACCGGTATCCTGAATGAGTTTTCGGATTATTTTGCGGATCATTTCGGGCTCCGTCATGAGATGATTACCTTGAACGATCAGCTTACCGGAACCGTGCTCAAAACGCTGGACAGCAGCAGTGTGCTGTTGGGAAAAGACGATTGGCTGTTCTATAAAAGCACCCTTGCGGACTATACCGGCGCAAAACCCTTTACAGCCCGGCAGAGTTATGCGGCCGCTCATGTACTGGGTCTGATGCAGGAATACTGCGAAGAGAACGGCATTGGGTTCTGCTTTACCATCGCACCCAATAAAAATTCCCTGTATAGCGGTCAGATGCCGGCACGGTATACGGCAGCCTCCGTACGGAACGCCCAACTGCTTCAGCAGCAGATGGAACAGCAGAACGTCCGGTATGTGGATCTGTTCAAAACACTGTCTGACCACGAAGAGCAACTGTATTACCGTCGGGACAGCCACTGGAATATGCGGGGCGCACAGCTGGCAGCACAGACTTTGCTGAAAGAACTGAAAGGCTCTGAAGCGGAGTTTGATTCCTGCATCAATGGAAAAACATCCCCGCATACCGGCGACCTGTATGAGATGGTGTACCCTGCCGGAAACGAGACGGAACAGGATACGGCATACGACTTTACCTATCAGTATGACGAAAAATTCCACTCGGCAGATGATATCACGATCCACACGGAAAATTCGGCGGCAGACGAAAGCATTTTTGTATACCGCGATTCCTTTGGCATCAATCTGCATCCTTTTCTGGCACAGAGCTACGGCAATGCCTGTTTCTCCCGGAATATGCCCTACCTTTTGACGGCTGTTACAGAAGAGCAGCCCGATGTGCTGCTGGTGGAACTGGTGGAACGCAACCTGAACTGGCTGCTGGAACGCGCCCCGGAAATGCCTGCTCCGGAACGCACGGCAGTCCCGGCAGCAGATACCGGTACAAGTGCGAAGGCACAACGGAAGGACAGCCGAATGGAGGGGACTTTCTGCCTGACAGGCGATCTGAGCGGGCAGCGTGTGGATGACGACTCTCCGATCTACATTCTGGCAGAGACCGGAACCTACGAAGCTTCCCCTTGCGGAGAGGGAACACAGCCGTTTACGGCGTATCTTCCGCAGAATGTGCGGGAGCAGCAACTAAAAGCAGCATTTCTGTCGGACGGTGAATGGGTCTTTTGCGCCCTGGCCGACTGACTGAAAGAATAGAAAGAAGGAACAAACAAAATGAATGTAAACTATAAGATGATGGGTGTAGTGCTCTGCGGTGCGATGCTTCTGGCATCGGGATGCGGGGCAAAAGCAGAAACGACCGTTTCCTCGGCTGTGGAATCCGAATCGGTTTCCGTTGTGGCATTGGAGGCTGCTTCGTCGGAGGCAGTGTCGGAGGCTGTGCCGGAAAGCAAGGCGGTCTCGGAGGCAGTTTCCGAAGCTTCTTCTTCGGTAAGCGAGGCGGCATCGGAGAAACCGGCCGAATCCAAGGCAGAGTCCAAGGCAGAATCCAAGGCCGAGACTGCGGCAAAATCTAAGCCTGCAAAGCAGGAGACGGCTGCTTCCTCCAAAGAAGAAAAGACGGAGCCTGTGGAAAGCAAGCCCGTTACAGAGACTGCTCCGGCAGAAACTGCCAGCCTGGAAACAGCCCTGAAGTATGTGGGCAAAGACGTTTCCAAGCTGTATGCTGCTATTGGCAAGCCGAACAGTTCGGAGTATGCTTCCAGCTGCATCGGTGATGGAGAGGATGGCCTGCTGTATTATAACGGCTTTACTGTGACGACCTACCGTGAAAACGGTAAAGAGACGGTACAGGACGCCTATTAAACATGAAATTCGGCCTCTGGCATTCCACCGGGGGCTGAATCTTTATATGGGAAGATGAGAATGAAACGCCAGAAGATCAAACGATATCGGTTTAGCGTGACGCAGAATACGCGCAGAAGAAGGGCGGCAAGGCCGCTGAAAGCCGTCGGTGTAGTACTGGTGTGCCTGTGTCTGCTCACAGGGGCCGCTTTTGGAGTTTACAATGCGATCCAGAGTAAGACTACGGGGTGGCACGGCGAAGGACTGCATCGCTACTATATCTCGCCGACTACCGGCACCCGTGCGCAGGGGCTGTATGAGATCAACTATAAGCTCTACTATTTTGGCAGCAACAACTTTTTGAAGACCGGCTGGATCGAAGAGAACGGCTATGTCGGCTATGCCAACGCAGATGGAGAGCTCACCCAGGGCGAAGCGAAGATAGACGGAAAATACTACTATTTCCAACCGGAGACCGGCCAGTTGTACACCGGCTGGATCATGCTGGACGGAGTGCAGTACTGCTTTGACGAAACCGGACATCCGCGCACCGGTACTTATCAGGAGGACGGAAAGGTCTGGGAACTGGATAGCGATGGACGGGTCAAAAACCGACTGAACGGTTGGAAAAAAACGGACGGCGTCCTGAAATACTACAACAACAGCGGCGCACCGGCACAGGGCTGGACAGAGATCGATGGAAAGGATTATTTCTTTGTGGACGGTGTCAGTCAGGCCGGCTGGGTTGAAACGGATGCGGGCACGCGCTATTTGGACGGCAACGGAAATCAGATGACCGGGTGGTGTGTGATCGACGGCCAGCCCTATGCTTTTGGGACAAATGGAGAACCGAAGCAGGGATGGGATCATTCCCATGAAAAAAGCTACTATTTTATCAACGGCGTCAGTCAGTCGGGCACATTCGGGGAGGGCGCACTTAGCAGCAACCTGAACGGCAGCGGCAGTGTTCAGCCGGTTGGGGATCAGGCACCGGAGGACGATCTTGCAGAGGATGCCGAGGGAGAACCGCCGGAGGAAGAACTGCTGGAAGCGCAGCCGACACAGACCGAAACAACGGAAGCGGGGCAGACTGCCCCGGCGGCACAACAGCCGACGCAGTCGCCGGAGGGATCGGCGGCAGAGCAGGAGACCGCATTGAAGGCACCGACAGCGCCGGAAACTCCGGCACAGGAACAGCAGGAAGAAGGGACGGAAAATACATGAAAACAACAAGACGTGATTTTCTGTGCCTTTCGGCCATGGCATGCGCATGGCTTCTGACGGGCTGCCAGAACCCCACAGTGGAAGAGCGGGCTGTCAGCTGGCAGCAGCAGGAAGTCAGTGATCCGGTCTCTGAAACCGGACCGATGTGGAATGCAGCACTGGACGACAATGCGGTTCTGCGGGATGGTATCCGCGTTCCCCAGAACTTCGAACTGCCGTTGGAAGGTTCAACAGGCTTTGCAGGGGCGGCTGTGATGCTGCTGTACGAGAGACCGGATGGGGCCAGTACGGTACTGCGCAGACTTGCAGCGGGAGATATGTTTTATATCCGGCAGGAGTCTGGCGCATATTGGCAGGTCTGCCTGCTGGACGGCACCGTGGGCTGGTTGGAAAATGAACTGTGTATGATCAATCTGCCCGATGTTCTGCCTTCCATCGTATACGAAAACCCCAATGCCAAGGCATCGATCTTTAAATCCTGCGGAAAGGATATTGAAGGCATTACGGGACAGAAACTGTATGACGGCCTGTTCTACAACCAGCGCCTTGGGCGGGATGAGTATCTAATGCCTATCAATTACGCTATGGCAAAAAAAGTTGGTGCAGCGCAGAAAAATGCTTTGAAGGCGGGCGATTGCCTGAAGATCGTAGAGACATTCCGGCCCTATGAGGTGCAGATGCTGGTAAAGGATGCAGTGTACGCCAAGGCAAGGATGGACAAGGAACTGATGACGGCGCTGAACAAGGGCGCGTGGAATATCGGCTGGTTTATTGCAACGTCTCTTTCCAACCATCAGCGCGGTGTGGCAATGGACACGACCCTGCTGCGCATCACTGAGCAGACAGAGCACAGCATGGCGGGGTGTCCCTTTGTACAGGTGACCGGTGAGGAATACGCCATGCCCTCTGCCATGCACGAGCTGAGCAGTGCGGCGGCCTGCTTTACCGGCCCGGTAACTTCTAATTCGGCCACCGCATGGAAGCGGGCCACTGCATCGGCATCCATGACAGACGGTGCGCGGCGGCTGCAGGGGTACTGTACCAATGCAGGCATGACACCGCTGGCCTCGGAGTGGTGGCACTTTAACGATCTGGATGCACAGAATAAGGTGCGCATGACCTCTGGAAACGGAAAATTCTGGCTGGACGGCTGTGTCAGCTGGAAAATGTTTGAAGCATAACTTTAGGGCTGCACTAAATTGCGCAGCAGGTCATTCGGATCGAGGATGGGCAAACTCTGTTAGGAGGACTGTATTATGAATACCACATTGCGGCGGGATGCGGATGAGATCATCTGTTCTGGCATTCAGGCGGTTCTGCCGGATAAAGCCGTGTGCCGCGCGCTGGAGGACTTTCAGCCCGGAGGCGGCAGAGTGCTGCTGGTGGCGGCAGGCAAGGCCGCATGGCAGATGGCGCATGCCGCCGTGCAGGCACTAGGGCGCGTGGACGGCGGCGTGGTGGTGACCAAGTACGGTCATGTGAAGGGCGAAATTCCCGGCATAAGCTGTTATGAGGCGGGTCATCCCGTGCCGGATGACAACAGCTTTGCAGCCACCGAAAAAGCTTTGGCGCTGGTGCAGGGGCTGACCGCAGAGGACACGGTGCTGTTTTTGCTTTCCGGCGGCGGCAGCGCCCTGTTTGAAAAGCCGCTTGTCTCCGGCGGGGAATTGCAGGACATTACCAATCAGCTCCTTGCCAGCGGAGCCGATATCGTGGAGATGAATACCATCCGCAAGCGGTTGTCCGCTGTCAAGGGCGGGCGGTTCGCTCAGCACTGCGCGCCCGCAAGGGTGTTCAGCATCGTGCTCAGCGATATTCTGGGCGATCCGCTGGATATGATCGCCAGCGGCCCGGCGGTGCCGGATTCCTCCACCTGTGCACAAGCGCTTGCCATTGCGGAGAAATACCACCTGAACCTGTCGGAACAGGCGAAGGCGCTGCTGGCGCAGGAAACGCCGAAAGCTCTTGACAACGTGACCACGCAGATCACCGGCAGCGTCCGAGAGCTGTGCACCGCTGCCGCTAAAGCCTGCCGGGAGCTGGGCTATGAGCCCATCCTCCTCACCGACCGGCTTTGTTGCGAAGCCAAGGAGGCAGGCAGCTTTCTGAGTGCCATCGCCCGCACCCATGCGGGGCAGGGGAAAAAGCTGGCCTTTATCGCGGGCGGGGAAACCGTGGTGCACCTGACCGGCAAAGGGCTGGGCGGACGCAATCAGGAACTGGCGCTGGCCGCAGCCTCGGCGCTGGCGGGACAGAACGCCGCAGTGTTCTCCGTGGGCAGTGACGGCACCGACGGCCCCACCGATGCCGCCGGCGGCTATGTGGACGGCGACACCGCCGCCGCACTGGCAGCAGCGGGCCGGAACGTGTTCGATACCCTGCAAAACAACGATGCCTACCACGCCTTGCAGGCGGTGGATGGGCTTATCATCACAGGCGCTACTGGTACCAACGTCAATGATGTTGCCGTGGTGCTGATCGGGGGAGAAGAGCAGGCAGACGCCTGAAACTCTGTCTGCCTGGCACCCATAATGCTTGACCCCGCTTTGCCCGCTTTACCCGGGCAGGCGGGGTTTTTTGTTGAAAATACTTGACAGCTCTTCTGCAAAGTGATATGATTTTGATATCAGAAAGAAACGCTTCCGACCCTGATAAGGAGGGACTTGTTATGGAAGAGAAAATTTTGAATACCCGCAAAAACGGCATGGCCGCGCTGCTGCTCACCCTGCTGGGCTATGTGGTGGCCATCGCCCTGTTCATTTACAGCATCACCCTGCTGAATGCAGACCGGATGCTTCTGGGCGTGCCGCTGCTGATTTTGTCCATTGCGTACTTCATCGCAGGCATTTTCCTGTTCTGCGGTCTTAAAGTATTAAAGCCGCAGGAGGCGTTGGTGCTCACCCTGTTTGGTGATTACATCGGCACCTTGAAGGGACAGGGCTTTTACTGGGTAAACCCCTTCTGTACCGCCGTCAACCCCGCTGCCGGCACCCGCCTGAGCCAGAGCGGAGACGTGAACAGCAAGGAAAACAGCGTGGCTGCGCTGTTTGGCAATAACGGCCAGAATGCTCAGATGAGCGTCGAGTCCATGAGCAAAAAGATCTCGCTCAAGATGATGACCCTGAACAACTCCCGCCAGAAGATCAACGATTGTCTGGGTAATCCGGTGGAGATCGGCATTGCGGTCATCTGGCGCGTGACCGATACCGCCAAGGCTGTGTTCAACGTGGATAACTATAAGGAATACCTCTCCCTGCAGTGCGACAGCGCCCTGCGCAACGTGGTGCGGGTGTACCCCTATGATGTTTCTCCCAACGTGGATACCACCGGCGACGGCGTGGCCGACGAGGGCAGTCTGCGCGGCTCCTCTGAGGTGGTGGCTGCCCGCATCCGGGACGAGATCCAGAAGAACGTGGCCGAGGCAGGTATCGAAGTGGTGGAGGCCCGCATCACCTATCTGGCCTATGCACCGGAAATTGCAGCGGTCATGCTGCAGCGCCAGCAGGCCAGTGCCATCATTGACGCCCGCAAGATGATCGTGGACGGCGCTGTGGGCATGGTGGAAATGGCGCTGGATCGTCTGAACGAGAACAAGGTAGTGGAACTGGACGATGAACGTAAGGCGGCAATGGTATCCAATCTGCTGGTGGTGCTGTGCGGCAACCGGGATGCCCAGCCCATCGTGAACAGCGGTAGCCTGTACTGATATGGCAGAGCCGAAAAAACAGGTGCCCCTGCGCCTGAACGCTAAACTCTACGATGCCCTTGCCGCTTGGGCAGAGGATGACTTCCGCTCGGTGAACGGGCAGATCGAATATCTGCTTACCGAGTGTGTGCGTCAGCGCAAAAAGAATGGGAAATATGTCTCCGACCAGCTGGATGTCCCGCCGGAGCTGGATCTCCATTGAAGAACCCGTGAAAAAACGTTTGGAGCGCGCCGCAGAGCACGCCAAACGCAAATTATTCACAAGGCCGCTGCACAAGACCGGTGCAGCGGCCTTGTGTTTGTCGGGAAAAAGCCGTGCCTTCCGGCGGGAAGCGGGGACAAATGAGCGCTGATTTGATATATCAATTGAGCGCGCAATGCTCCGGTATTTCGTCGAAAAAGGCGACCGAAGCTGCGGAAATGTCTTGAAGAGACAGGAGAAGATGGACATATATCTGGGCGAAAACGTTTCTTTTTTGGCTTTTTCCGGAAAAAAACTTGCCTAAAAGTTTGCGGCGTGCTAAACTAACAGCGGGGAATTGTTTTGCGTAAGCAGATAGGGGGTGAAGCTATGAAAATACTGGTTGTGGATGACGGTCAGCTTGCGATCAATTCGCTGATCCGCATCCTGTGCCGGGTGGCACCGGACTGTGACTATATCAGTGCCATGACAACTGACGATGCCCTGACGTGGATGCGGCAGGGCCCAATGGATGCTGCCTTTTTGAACCTGGAAATGCCGGGCATGAATGGCCTTGCCCTTGCCCGCATGATCCAGAAATTGCAGCCCCGCTGCAATATCATCGTAGTCACCGAGCATCCGGAGTATGCGCTGGAAGCATTGCAGATCTTCGTCAGCGGTTTTCTGCTCAAGCCCGCCAACGAGGCGGACGTGCGCAATGTGCTGGAAAACCTGCGTTACCCGCCGGAAACGGCACCTGTGGGCATCAAGATCCAGTGCTTCGGCAACTTCGAGATCTTTGTGGGCGGACGTCCGCTCTCCTTCAAGCGCAGCAAGAGCAAGGAGCTGCTGGCCTACCTTGTGGACCGCAACGGTGCCACCTGTACCAACGGCGAGATGCTGGCTGTCCTGTGGGAGGATAAGCCTGACACCGCCTCGCTGCACAGCCACCTGCGCAATTTGATCTTTGACCTCAGCCATACGCTGGAGGATGCAGGGGTCAACGGGCTGCTGGTACGCGGCCGCAGCACCTTGGCGCTGGATACCAGCAAGGTGGACTGCGATTATTATAACTTCCTGCGGGGAGACCGCTCGGCCTTCAACTCCTACCGGGGCGAGTATATGACCCAGTATTCCTGGGCAGAGGTTACCCGCTCGGCGCTGCGCCAGCAGGCCGCAGCTACGCCCAAAAGCGGGTCTATCCCAAGCTATTACGTCCCGCCTACGGGCTTTTAAAACTGCATAAAACGCCAAAGGCTGCTGCGCAAACGATGCGCAGCAGCCTTTATCATTCTCTTAAAATTGTTCCAGTTCCAGTAGATATTCCTTGATCTCCAGTCCCTCGGCGTAGCCGGTCAGGCTGCCGTCTGCGCCGATGACCCGGTGGCATGGCACCACGATGCACAGCGGGTTGCGGTGACAGGCGCTGCCCACGGCGCGGCTTGCCTTGGGTTTGCCCAGCGCCGCCGCCAGTTGTCCGTAGGTGCGCACCTCCCCGTAGGGAATCTTGCGCAGCTGCGCCCATACTGCCTGCTGAAAGGCCGTGCCCTTTGCTGCCAGCGGCAGGTCGAACTCCCGGCGCACCCCGGCAAAATATTCATTCAGCTGCTCCTCGGCTTCCTGCAGCAGGGGCGTTTCCACCACCCTGCGGGGCAGAGGTTCCAGCTCCGGCGCACCGTCCGGGCAAAAATGTACCCCGCACAGCGCGTCGTTTTCCTCCTCCAGACAGATGGCACCAAGGATGCTGTTGATGTACCAGACGTTCAAAATCGGCCTCTTCCTTTCCTGTAAGAATGTGCTATACTGGTATTATCTTAACACAAAAATTTCCGTGAGGAAAGGGGCGTTTCAACTATGGTCAAGGCACTGGAAGACATTATTGCAAAAAGCAGCAGCATCGTCTTTTTCGGCGGCGCGGGCGTTTCTACGGAAAGCGGCATCCCGGATTTCCGCAGCGTGGACGGGCTGTACCACCAGAAATACGACTACCCGCCCGAAACCATCCTCAGCCATACCTTCTGGGAGGAAAACCCGGAGGAATTTTACCGTTTTTACCGCGACAAGCTGATCGTAAAGGGGGCAAAGCCCAACGCCGCCCATCTGCGGCTGGCAAAGCTGGAGCAGCAGGGCAAGCTGCGGGCCGTGGTCACCCAGAACATTGACGGCCTGCATCAGGCGGCGGGCAGCAAAACGGTGTACGAGCTGCACGGCAGCACCCTGCGCAACTACTGCACCCGCTGCGGCAAGTTCTACGATGTGGATTTCATCGCAAACAGCACCGGTGTGCCCCGCTGCACCGAGTGCGGCGGCATCGTAAAGCCGGACGTGGTGCTTTACGAAGAGGGCTTGGACGAGGAGGTGCTGTCCGGCGCGGTGGATGCCATCCGTCATGCCGATACCCTCATCATCGGCGGCACCAGTCTGGTGGTGTACCCCGCCGCCGGGCTCATCCGGTATTTCCGGGGCGATAATTTGGTGGTCATCAACATGCAGCCCACCGGGGCGGATGCTTCTGCCGACCTGTGCATCGCAAAGCCCATCGGGCAGGTGCTGAGCGAGGACATCTCGCTGGACTGATTTTTGCACTGTAAGGCGCGCTGTTTCGCGCCGATTTGCACGCAGTTTTCCGTATGCTGATGGAAAGAACATCAGAACGGAGGAACTGCAAATGATTCAGGTATGCGACCCACCGCGTCAGAGGCAGGTACGGCGGCTTTCCGCCGAAGAATTTTTTACATTGGTGCGCTGCGGCGGGGCGGGGTTTTACCGCCCCTGCTCCGAGGTGCTGCGGATGCTGACCGCAGGCGAGGCGTGGGGCACAGCCGGGGCAGCGCTGCTGGTGCTGCCCCTTACCGCCGGTACCGCCGCCGCAGCGGCACTGC
>ERZ791919.1797-NODE-1797-length-17265-cov-14.755084_pt1 | contig 17265 bp, 18 predicted proteins | sample MGYA00510137_ERZ791919 | MGnify/ENA primary metagenome ERZ791919 (study PRJEB30046, sample SAMN00792059) | human gut metagenome | study: EMG produced TPA metagenomics assembly of the A metagenome-wide association study of gut microbiota in type 2...
GGCGGCTATCAGTACGCCGTCATTGAGAGCGGCGGCGACCTGCGTCAGCTTATCAAGGACATGAATGCCGCCCTCCACGGCCGCGGCGGCGGGCGCGACGGCTTCGCCCAGGGCAGCGCTGCCTGCACGGCGGAGGAGATACGCGCCTTCTTCGCGGGCCGGTAAATACTTCGCCGCACGAAACATTTTTTCCGGTTTTTCACAAAATTTCACCCCCGGATATGTGCGCTCCGTACATATTCGGGGGTTCCCTTTTCCCTCCGGACATGCTACAATAAAGAATTGAAAGTATATGTCATAAAGAGGGCTCCGCTATGCAGAACGAAAACAAGCTGGGCACCATGCCCATTTCCAAGCTGATCTGGAATATGTCCCTGCCCATCATCGCCTCCATGCTGGTGCAGGCGCTGTACAACATCGTGGACAGTGTGTTCGTCAGCCGCGTCAGTGAGCAGGCGCTGACCGCCGTATCACTGGCCTTCCCCGCCCAGAATCTGATGATCGGTCTGGCCACCGGCACCGCCGTGGGCGTCAACGCCCTGATGGGCCGTGCGCTGGGCGCGGGTATGCGGGAGCGGGCCGACCGGGTGGCCAACAACGGCATCTTTCTGGCTGTGGTGGGCTTCGTCATCTCCGCCTTGCTGGGTCTGACCTGCTCCAACCTGTTCTTCCGTTCCCAGACGCAGGTGGAGAGCATCATCGCCATGGGCAACGACTACCTGCGCATCGTCACCATCGGCTCGCTGGGCATGTTCTGCCAGATCATGTATGAGCGGCTGCTGCAGGGCACAGGCCGCTCCCTGCTGAGCATGTACACCCAGGGGCTGGGCGCCATCGTCAACATCATCCTCGACCCGGTATTCATCTTCGTACTGGACATGGGCGTGGCGGGCGCTGCCGTGGCCACCATCATCGGCCAGTTCTGCGGCTGCGCGCTGGCCATCTATTTCAACCACAAGAAGAACACCGACATTACCCTCTCTCTCCGGGGCTTCCGCCCCGACTGGCGGCTCATCGGCGAGATCTACGCCATCGGCCTGCCCAGCGTCATCATGATCGCCATCGGCTCCGTCATGACGTTTCTGATGAACAAGATCCTCATCACCTACCATTCCGCCCACGAGACGGCGGCCACCGCCTTCGGCGTTTACTTCAAGCTGAATTCCTTTGTTTTCATGCCCATTTTCGGCATGAACAACGGCGTTATTCCCATCGTGGCCTTCAACTACGGCGCGCAGAACCGCCGGCGCATGGTGGAGACCATCAAACGCAGCACGCTGTACGCCTCCTGTATTATGGTGTTCGGTATGGCGCTGTTCCTGCTGATCCCTGGGCCGCTGCTGAAAATTTTCGACGCCACCGACACCATGCTGACGGTGGGCGTCCCCGCCCTGCGTATCATCTCCTTGAGCTTCTGCATGGCCGGCGCCTGCATCGCGCTGGGCAGCTCGTTTCAGGCGCTGGGCAAGTCCATCTACTCCATGATCACGTCCATCATCCGCCAGCTGGTGTTTCTGGTTCCCATCGCCTATGTGCTGGCGCGGTACGGCGCGTCCATCGGCAATGACGATCTGGTCTGGTGGTGTTACCCCATCGCGGAGATCGCCTCGCTGTCTCTGACGCTGGGCTTCTTCCGCCATGTATACAGGACGATGATCGCCGGGATCCCGGAGGGCAGAGAATAAATTCAGCAGCGCGTAAGTAAAACAGAAAGTAAAAAGAGAGCCGCAAAGGCTCTCTTTCTTGTTATATGTTCCGCACGCACCCCGCAGGGCGGGGCCCATGTGCGGCCCGCTGGGCCGCGGCATCCACATGTCTTTCATCCTCTCTCGTAGGGCGGTGTGCCCTCACGTCTCCCTGCAAAAGCAGCGCATCCTCCAGCGACAGAAAAAGCCCCGCCGTGACGGCGAGGCTTTTTCTGTGTGTTTTGTGTGTTAGGAGAGAGAGAAAATCACATAAGGAAGGGAAGTTCCTTTGGATGATGCTATATTACCCGGCAAAATTGGCCGAATCATGAATCGCCCATGAACTTTTTGTGAATTTCCCCGTTTCTTACTGAAATTTTTTGCTCTCCGCCACGGCCATCTGGTCACAGCGGTTGTTCTTCTCGTTCTCCGCGTGGCCCTTGACCCAGTGATAGCGCATCTCGTGCCGGTCGGTGAGTTCCAGCAGGCGCTCCCACAGGTCGGGGTTCAGCGCCGGTTTCTTGTCGGATTTTATCCAGCCCCGCTTCTGCCACCCCTTGGCCCAGCCCTTGGACAGCCCGTCGATGACGTACTTGGAATCGGAGTACAGCTCCACCACGCAGGGCTCCTTCAGCAGGGCCAGCGCCTTGATAACGGCGGTTAGCTCCATGCGGTTGTTGGTGGTATCGGCCGCGCCGCCGGACAGCTCCTTTTCCGTGTCCCTATAGCGGAGGATAGCCCCCCAGCCGCCGGGTCCGGGATTGCCGCTGCAAGCGCCGTCTGTGTATATTTCAACTGTTTTCATCCGTTTCTCGTTCCTCGCTGTCTCTCCTGTTTTATAGGTCTTGCTTCTCCCACGCCGGCGGACACCTCCTGTCTCCGACGTCCCCATTTCTTTCAGCGGCTCTCCGAGCCGCGCCGGGGCGCGGAACGCGCCCGCCTTATTCCACCCCCAGAACGGTCAGCACACCGCCCTCCACGCGAAAGCGGACGTTCCGCCCGCCGTAGGTCATGCCGTAGACCCGCTGGGGGTCGTCCTGATACCGTGGCCGGGGATCGTTGGCCAGCACGGACAGCAGCCCCTCCCGCTGCTCCGGCGGCAGCGCCTCCAGCAGCTCCACCGGGCACGACACGGCCAGCCGCTCCCCCGCCAGACCGGCGGTAAAGCCGCCGGCGGCAGCGGGATGGCTGTCTGTATACGCAAGATACGGCTTAATATCGAAGATGGGCGTTCCGCTGACCAGATCGGCGCCCCGGACGTGAAGCACAGGCCCCTCCGGCGTGTCCCACTCGATGCGCGTCAGCGACACGGAGGACAGCCCCAGCCCGTTAGGCCGGAAGGGCGACCGGGTGGCAAACACGCCCATGCGGGCGTTGCCTCCCAGACGGGGCGGCCGAACAGTAGGCGACCAGTCCTGCCGCAGCGCTCGGTCAAACTGCCAGATCAGCCAGATGTGGGAAAAATCCTCCAGCCCCCGCAGGGCCTCCGGCTGGCGGTAGGGCGGTTCAAAGACGATGCGGCCGGGGCAGTCGGCCACGCCGCTCTGCCGTGGGACGCCAAATTTCTCCGCAAAGGGCGTTTCAATGCGGGCGATGGGTGTGATGTCCGCCATGGTCAGCGCTCCCGCCGCCCCGTGTCGGTGAGGTGGGCCTTGATATCCCTGGGCAGACGCAGCAGACGCACGATCTCTCCGGCCACGATGACCGCCATGCCCGCCACGATGATATAGATATTTCTCATGGTGCTGGCGGTGAAGAACATCACCAGCAGCACCAGCAGCAGCACCATATTGATGCGGCTGTTGACCTCCTCGATCTGCTGGAGGGCCTCGTCCTTCTCGTAGATGACCTTGTTGTAGACGAACAGGGTCTTGGCCGCCGCGTTGTGGTACAGCGTCTTGGTGAAATACTGCCAGCGGGTCAGAGGCACCATGGCCTCCCGGGGCGCACTGCTCATACCGTCTCCTCCGGCATGTCCGCCTTCTCCTCATGGTCGGCCAGCGCCATGGAAATGACGCGGTCGCCCTCCTCCTTGAAGCGCATGACGATGACGCCCTGTGTGGCGCGGCCCGCCACGCGGATGCTCTCCACCGGCGTGCGGATGAGGATGCCCGCCGCCGTCACCAGCAGCAGATCCTCCGTGCCGTCCACCACCTTGATGCCCACGATAGGCCCTGTCTTTTCCGTGACCATGTAGTTGCGGATGCCGAGACCGCCTCGGTTGGTGATACGGTACTCCTCCACCGGTGTGCGCTTGCCGAAGCCGCGCTCCGTGATGGACAGCACCGTCCGATCCCCGTCGGCGCGGGCGGCGCCCACCACATAGTCGCCGTCCCGAAGCCGGATGCCCCGGACGCCCACGGCGGTACGGCCCATGGCGCGCACGTCCGTCTCGTCGAAGCACACCGCCTGCCCGTCGTGGGTGGCGATGAGCATACGGTCATGCCCCCGCGTCTCCACCACGGAGATGAGCTCGTCGCCCTCGTCCAGCGTCAGGGCGCGGATGCCGTTATTCCGCAGGTTCTTCAGGGCGCTGACCTCCAGCCGCTTCACGGTGCCGCTGCGGGTGGTCATGAACAGGTACAGCTCCTCCTCGGTCTGCTCCCGGAAGTGGAGCATGGCCTGCACCTTCTCCCCCGTCTCCACCTGAAGAATGTTGACGATGTTGACGCCCTTGGCGGCCTTGCCGCTCTCCGGGATCTGATAGCCCTTCTTGCGGTAGACCTTACCGGTATCGGTAAAAAACAGGATATAGTCGTGGGTGGAGGCGGTAAACACATCCACCACGGTATCCTCCTCACGGGTGGTGATGCCCTTCTTGCCCATACCGCCCTTGCTCTGGGCGGCGTACTCGCTGACCGGCGTGCGCTTGATGTAGCCGTTTTCCGTCAGGGTGAAGACGCACTGCTCCTCCTCGATGAGATCCTCGATATCCAGCTCGTCCTCCACATCCTGGATCTCGGTCTTGCGGTCGTCGCCGAACTTGTCGGCAATGGCGGTCAGCTCCTCCTTGAGGATGGACTTCACCAGTCCCTCGTCGCTGAGGATACGCAGGAAGTAGGCGATCTTCTCCTCCAGCTCCTTGTACTCGGTCTGGAGCTTCTCCCGGTCGAGGCCCTGCAGGGCCTTGAGGCGCATATCCAGAATGGCCTGCGCCTGCACGTCGTCCAGCCCAAAGCGGGTCATCAGGTTTTCCTTGGCGTTGTCGTAGCTGCTGCGGATGATCCGGATGACCTCGTCGATGTTGTCCTGCGCGATGAGCAGACCCTCCAGCAGGTGGGCGCGCTCCTGGGCCTTCTTCAGGTCAAACCGCGTCCGGCGAACAATGATCTCCTCCTGAAACTTTAAATACTCGTCGATAATGTGCCGCAGGGAGAGGATCTTCGGCTGGCGCTGGTTTTCCACCAGTGCCAGCATATTGATGGCAAATGTGGTCTGTAATTGGGTCTGGGCGAACAGGCGGTTCAATACCACCTGCGGATTGGCGTCGCGCTTCAGCTCGATGACCATCCGCATGCCGTTGCGGTCGGACTCATCCCGGATGTCGGAGATGCCCTCGATACGCTTGTCCTCCACCTGATCGGCGATAGCCTTGATGAGCATCCGCTTGTTTACCTGATAGGGCAGCTCCGTGAAAATGATACGGGTACGTCCATTGCCGAACTCCTCGAACTCGTGGCGGGCGCGGACCATCAGCCGGCCCCGGCCGGTGGCGTAGGCGGCGCGGATGCCGCTGCGCCCCATGATGATACCCCTTGTGGGGAAGTCCGGGCCCTTGACGTGCTCCATCAGGTCGCCGAGGGTGGCGTCCGGATCGTCCAGCACGCGGATGCAGGCGCCAATGACCTCCCGCAGGTTGTGGGGCGGGATGTTGGTGGCCATGCCCACGGCGATGCCGCTGGAGCCGTTGACCAATAGGTTAGGAAAACGGCAGGGCAGCACGCGGGGCTCCTTGCGGCTCTCGTCGAAGTTGGGATCCCAATCCACCGTGTCCTTTTCGATGTCGCGCAGCATCTCATTGGAGATCTTGCTCAGCCGTGCCTCGGTATAACGGTAGGCGGCAGGGGGGTCGCCATCCACGGAGCCGAAGTTGCCGTGGCCGTCCACCAGCGTATAGCGCATGGAGAAGTCCTGCGCCAGACGCACCAGCGCGTCGTACACGGAGGCGTCGCCGTGGGGGTGGTATCGGCCCAACACATCGCCCACGCATGTGGCGGACTTCTTAAAAGGCTTGTCAGAGGTCAGATTGTCCTCGTACATGGCGTAGAGGATACGCCGATGCACGGGCTTCAGACCGTCCCGCACGTCTGGCAGGGCGCGGCCCACGATGACAGACATGGCGTATTCGATGTAGGATTTTTCCATCTCCGGCACCAGCGGGGATTCCACGATGTGCTGGTCGGGGAAGCGGATCTCCGCAGGGTCGTATTGGGGCTTCTTGCTCATATATTCCAGCCCTCCTTAATAGTCCAGATTCACGGCGTACTGTGCTTTGCGCTCGATAAATTCCTTGCGCGGCTCCACCTTCTCACCCATGAGGACGGTAAAGGTGGCGTCGGCCTTCACGGCGTCATCCAGCGTGATGCGCCGCAGGGTGCGGGTGGTGGGATCCATGGTCGTCTCCCACAGCTCGTGGGCATCCATCTCGCCAAGGCCCTTGAACCGGCTGATGTTGATGACTACGTTGGGGTTGCCGCCCCGCATCTCGGCGGAGATACGATCACGCTCCTCGTCGGAATATGCCACACGGGAGGTCTTGCCCCGGGTCAGCTTATAAAGCGGCGGCACGGCGGAGTAGACGTAGCCCTCCTCGATGAGGGGCCGCATATACCGGAAAAAGAAGGTCAGCAGCAGGGTGCGGATATGGGCGCCGTCCACATCGGCATCTGCCATGATAATGATCTTGTGGTAGCGCAGCTTGTTCTCATCGAACTCCTCGCCGATACCGGCGCCCAGCGCGATGATGACAGGCTGGAGCTTGTCGTTGCCGTAGACCTTGTCCACCCGTGCCTTTTCCACGTTGAGCATCTTTCCCCATAGAGGCAGAATAGCTTGAAAACGGCTGTCCCGTCCCGCCGTGGCGGAGCCGCCTGCGGAGTCGCCCTCCACAATGTACAGCTCCGTCAGCTCGGGGTTGTTCTCGTTGCAGTCCCGCAGCTTGTCCGGCATGGCCGCGCCGCCCAGCACCGTCTTGCGGCGGATGGACTCACGGGCCTTGCGGGCCGCCTCCCGGGCGCGGTTGGCGGTCATGGCCTTATCCAGAATGGTGCGGGCCACCATGGGATGCTCCTCCAGATACACCGCCAGCTGGTCGTTGACGATGCCGTCCACCAGCGTGCGGATGTGGGCGTTGCCCAGCTTGGCCTTGGTCTGTCCCTCGAACTGGGCCTCCGTCAGCTTCACGGAGATCACGGCGGTGATGCCCTCCCGGACGTCCTCGCCGGACACCTTGTCGCCCTCCTTGATCAGGCCGTATTTCAGGCCATAGGCGTTGAGCACACGGGTCAGGGCCGCCTTGAAGCCCGTCTCGTGCATACCGCCCTCCGGTGTGTGGATGTCGTTGGCGAAGGATACCAGCGTCTCGTTGTAGCCGTCGTTGTACTGCATGGCGATCTCCGCCGTGCTGTCGCCCTTGGCGCCGGAGAGATAGATGACCTCCTCGTGGAGCGGGGTCTTGTTGCGGTTGATAAACGTGACGAACTCCCGAATGCCGCCCTCATAGCACATGGTCTCGGACTGCTCCATACCGGGCCGCGCATCGGTAATGGTGATGCGCAGGCCGGCGTTGAGGAACGCCTGCTCCCGCATACGGGTGTGCAGCGTCTCATATTCGTAATCCAGCGTATCGAACATCTCCGGGTCGGGCTTAAAGGTGACGGTGGTGCCGGTATGGTCCGTCTCACCTACGACCTTCATCTCCTGCGTAATATGTCCCCGGGAGAATCGCATCTCGTAGATCCTGCCGTCCTTGTGTACCTGCACGGTCAGCCACTCGCTAAGGGCGTTGACCACGCTGGCGCCCACGCCGTGCAGGCCGCCGGACACCTTATAGCCGCCGCCGCCGAACTTACCGCCGGCGTGGAGCACGGTAAACACCACCTCCAGCGCGGGACGGCCCGTCTGGGCCTGAATGTCCACGGGGATACCGCGGCCGTTATCCGCCACGGTGATGGTGTTGCCCTCGTTGATGGTCACGGTGATATCGGTGCAGTAGCCGGCCAACGCCTCGTCGATGGAGTTGTCCACGATCTCGTATACCAGATGATGCAGGCCGCTGGCACTGGTGGAGCCGATATACATGCCCGGCCGCTTGCGCACGGCCTCCAGCCCCTCCAATACCTGTATTTCCGCCGCGTTGTACTCATTTGCCACGACGGTCTTTTCCATATCTGCCATATATTATTCTCCTTTCCCCTCAGCGCGTTTGAGCAGCGTCTGGGAATTCAGCTGGGATATATAGATGATCTGCCGGTGGTAGGGATGGTCGCACACCACAAAGGACTTGGGAATGTCCTCACAGGCGGTCTGCACCACGCCCTCTTCCTCCGCGGCATTCAGAAACTCCCTTGTTTTTCTGGACGTGGACGTGTTGTCCAGATCAAAGATGCCGATGATGCGCTTTTCCTCCAGCATCACGTTCTGCCCGATGTGCAGGTACGCCATCACAGCACCTCCCCGTCCCGTATATGGAATACGCGGCCCCGCAGCATGGTGTCCAGCCGGTCGTTCTCACAGCAGGTGATAAACACCTGTCCGCCCCGTATCCGGTTGAGCACATACTCCTGCCGCCGGGGGTCAAGCTCGCTGAGCACGTCGTCCAGCAGCATCACCGGGTACTCTCCCACCGTGTTTTTGTGTATCTCCCGCTCCGCCAGCTTCAGGCTCAGCGCCGCCGTCCTTACCTGCCCCTGCGAGCCGTATTGCCGGGCGCTTCGCCCGTTGATAAGCACCTCCACATCGTCCTTGTGTGGCCCGGACAGGCACAATCTACTGGCCCGCTCCGCCGCCAGATGCGTCTCCTGATGGTGCCGCAGCGCCTGATAGATGTCCTCCTGCGGCGCGAAGGCGTCCTCCACGGTCTTGACGGTCTGGTAGCACAGCGTCAGCTCCTCCCGCTGGCCGGAGCACTCAAAATGGGCCTGCCGGGCATACTCCGCCAGTGCCGCGCAGAACCGCGCCCGATAGCCGATGAGCACCGCGCCCACGCGGCACAGCCGCTGGTTGAACTCCGGCAGCAGCTCCAGCAGCTGGGGCTTCTCCTCACTGTCCCGCAGGATGCGGGTCTTGTGCTCGTACAGCCGCCCATACTCCGCCAGCGCCTCGGCGTACCGGGGCCGCAGCTGGCACAGGGACAGATCCATGAACCGCCGCCGCTCCGCTGCGCCTGCCCGTATGAGAAACAGATCCTCCGGGCAGAAGAACACGGTGTGCAGCACATCGGACAGCGCCGCGCTGGTCTTGGCCGGCACGCCGTTCACCGTCATCTTTCGCCGCCTGCCCCGGAAAAGCTGTATGTCCGTGGTGAACACCCGTTCCCGTGACAGCAGCTGCGCCGTGACGGACGCCTCCTGCCGGTCAAAGCCGATAAGCTCCCGGTCGCCGTGGGCGCGGGGGCTTTTGCCGCAGGACAGGTACACCACGGCCTCCAGCAGATTGGTCTTGCCCTGTGCGTTCTCTCCGTAAATGACGTTGCAGCTTCCGTCGAAGTCCAGCGTCTGCCGCCGGTAGTTACGCCAGCCGTCCAGCGTCAGCTTATCGATCCGCATAGATGACCGCGTAGTGCTGTCCGTCGAAGCACACGTCGTCGCCGGGACGTATCTTCCTGCCCCGCATGGTGCAGACCTCGCCGTTTACCGTGACGCCACCCTCCTGGATGACGACCTTGGCCTCGCCGCCGGTCTGTACCGCCGCCGCGAACTTCAGCAGATCCTGCAGCTTGATATATTCCGTTGTGATCTCGATGTTTTCCATATCTGTATTATATCCTTACACTACTTTGTATAAAAGGAGCGCTTTTGTGTGCTGCCGGCGGATGACGGCTTACTTTTTGTGCGTCAAGGACGCCGGACGCAGGCAGACCGCAAAATATGCCTTCTTATTGTGCTTTCAACCTGACGGGCAGCACCATATAAAGGAACTCGTCCCCGCCCTCCACCGGCGTGATGATGCAGGGTGAAATGCCGGTGTTCAGCTGCAGATGCACCTTGTCAGCCGGGGCGTAGCGCAGCGCGTCCATGAGATAGCGGTTGTTGAAGCCGATCTCCAGCTGCTGGCCGTCGCCGCTGATGGGGCAGATGTCCTTGGCCTCGCCGTTGCCGGTGCGGGCGGAGAGATAGACGCGGTCAACGTCGAACAGGCAGCGCACCGGGCTTTTCAGCTTCTCGCTGATGACCACGGACACGCGGTCGAGGCTCTCCAGCAGCGCCTTCGTCTCCACCTCCACGCAGATGGGGTTGTTCTTGGGGATGGCGTTGCGGTAATCCAGAAATTCGCCCTCCAGACGGCGGCAGATCAGCTGGGTATTCTCCACCTCAAACAGCAGGTGGCGCTTGCCCTGCACCACCGTCAGCAGCGCGTCGGTGTCGGCGCAGATCTTCTCCACCTCGTTCAGCGCCGCGCCGGGGGCCACAAAGCGGAACGCGCCGCCGTCGATACGCTCCAGCGGTTCGCGGCGCAGCGCCAGACGGAAGCCGTCCACCGCCACCATGGTCAGCCCGTTATCCCCGATCTCGAACAGCGCGCCGGTATGGATGGGCCGGGACTCGTTGGTGGACACGGCAAAGCTGGTCTGATTGATCATGGCCTTGATGGTTTTTTGCTGGATGGAGACGGAGAACTCGTCGTCCACGGTGGGCAGCTCGGGATAATCGTCGGCGGACAGGCCGGGCAGCTCAAAGCTGGCGTCGCCGCAGACCAGCTTCACCACATACTTCTCGTCGGCGGAGAACACCACGATATCATCTGGCAGACGGCGGATCATCTCGCCGAACAGCCGGGCGTTCAGGACGATGCGTCCCTCCTGATGGATCTCGGCGGATACGGCGGTGCGGATACCGGTCTGCATATTATAGCCGGACAGGGTCAGCTGGGTGTCGCCCTCCAGCAGCACACCCTCCAGCGCAGGGATGGAGCTTTTGGCGGCCACGGCGCGGGACACGGTACTGACGGCCTGCTGCAGCAGTGTCTTTTCACAGGAAAATTTCAGCATCTCGATCTCGTTCCTTTCTTGTAATTGGCAGGCATATTTCTCAGAAACAAATCATAAACTAATCATTTTTTAGTAACAGGAGTCGTAGGACCACCGTTTTGTGGAAAACCGCGCTTTTTCCTGTATTTCCAAGGGTTTTCTTTCCACACCCTCTCTGGAAACACAGAGCAGCTTTTCCACTGTTTTTCTCTTTTTCCGTTTATCCACAGGTTTTCCCCGTGGATTTCACAGCGTTCGTGGAAAACCTCACCGCTTGTTGTTGATGTTGGTGGTGATTTCCTTGACCCGCTCGGCGAAGGCCGGGTCGGTCTGCATCTGCTGCTCCACCTTCTGCAGCGAATGGAGGATGGTGGTATGGTCGCGGTTGCTGAACTCCTTGCCGATGTCGTTCATGGGCAGGGCGTTCATCCGCCGGATCAGGTAGATGGCCACCTGACGGGCCGCCACGATGTCGCGGCCCCGGCTCTGGCCCCGGATAGTATCCTCGTCCAGATGGTAGTACTTGGCCACATAGCTGATGATGATCTTAGGCGAGGGCACATATTCGTTGCTCTTGAGCAGCATATCCCGGACGGCGCGGCCCACGGCCTCCTCGTCCACCTGATCCCCCAGCAGATCGCGGTAGGCCAGTATTTTGTTGAGGGTGCCCTCCAGCTGCCGCACGTTGGAGGTGACGTTCTCCGCGATGTAGTCCGAAACCTCATTGGGCAGCTTGACGCCCAGCGCAGCGGCTTTGTTCTGGATGATGGCCAGCCGCGTCTCAAAGTCCGGCGGCGCCACGTCCACCATCAGACCCCACTCGAACCGGGTACGCAGACGATCCTCCAGCTGCGTCATCTCCCTGGGCGGCCGGTCGGAGGTCAGCACGATCTGCTTGCCGGACTCGTACAGGGTGTTGAAGGTGTGGAAGAATTCCTCCTGCGTCTGGATCTTGCCGGCGATGAACTGGATATCGTCCACCAGCAGCACCGTGGCCTCCCGGTATTTCTCCCGGAACTCGGCGTTGCGGTTCTCCCGGATGGAGCTGACCAGCTCATTGGTGAAGTCGTCGCCCTTGATGTAGACGATGCGGGCCTCCGGCCGGCGCTTCTTCACCAGATGGGCGATGGCGTACAGCAGATGGGTCTTGCCCAGACCGGAATCGCCGTAGATGAACAGGGGGTTGTAGCTCTCCGCCGGCTTCTCCGCCACGGATTTGGCGGCGGCGTAGGCCAGCTTGTTCTGGGGCCCCACCACATACGTCTCAAACGTAAAGGCGTCGGAGTCGAACAGGTCGCCGGGCTGGTCGGGGGCCACGCCGTGGTAGGCGGCCAGCTGCTCGTCGTTGAGGATCTTCACCTCCATGTCCGTGGAGAAGATGTCCTTCAGCGCCGCCTTGATCTGGGGCAGGAAGCGGGCCTCCACGGTGTTCTTCTTAAAGGCGTTGCTGCAGTGCAGCACCAGCGCCGAATCCTCCATGGTCACCACGGATATCTCGTCGAACCATGTCTTGATGGTGGTGTCGGACAGTTCCCCGCTGAGCCGGGCGAGGATGCTGTCCCACAGGTCTGACAGTGATTTCAAAGGAAGCTCTCCTTTCTTCTATCCTGTGTGTTTCGTCTCATGCGCGCAGAGCGCAAAATATCCCGCTACATTATACCAGAACAGGCGGAGGATGTCCACATATTCTAAATATAAAGTTCTGCTGAAAAGACGGCTTTTATCGATTCCCCTCCCCCACCCTGGGAATTTTATGTTGACAGGGCGGATTCCGTTATGTATAATGTATTCCGCGCCGTTTTTCGGCGTCTGATGTGTCGACTGCAGCAGGGAACTCACGTCCTCTGCTGTCGAGTAAGAGCGGCGGAGCCGTTCCGCCGCCGGATATTTTTCTAAATGGAGGTGTCATGCAATGTTCCGTACCTATCAGCCCAAGAAGCGCCAGCGCTCCAAGGAGCACGGCTTCCGCAAGAGAATGGCCACCCGCAACGGCCGCAAGGTGCTGGCTCGCCGTCGTGCCAAGGGCCGCGCTCGCCTGACCCATTGAGGTCGCGGAAAGTGCATCGCACAGTGAGATAAAGCCTTGAGGGACGGTGGTTCGCCTGCCGTCCCTATTGGTGTTTCTCCGGAAAACGCGGTGCGTCCGCCAAGGATACCGGAAAAAGAGGGAACGTATGGATCCGCGCGTAACGGTAAAAGAAAACGGCGATTTCCGCCGCATCTATCGCAAAGGCCGCTCCGCCGTCTCCGGCGGCGTGGTGGTCTACTGCATGAAAAACCGGCAGGGCATGAGCCGGCTGGGCGTCACCGTGTCCACCAAGCTGGGCCACGCGGTGGTGCGCAACCGTGTCCGCCGCCGCCTGCGGGAGCTGTATCGCCTCCACAGGCAGGAGATGCTCCCGGGGTACGACGTCATCGCCGTGGCCCGGATGCGGGCCGTGGATATGCCCTACGCCAAGCTGGAAAAGCAGTATCTGCGCTGCCTTGCCCAGCTGGGCCTTCTGCGGGAGGACGTATGAAAAAGCTCCTGCTGCGGCTCATCCGGTTTTACCGCCGGGCCATTTCCCCCCTGTTTCCCCCTACCTGCCGCTTTGTGCCCACCTGCTCTCAATACGCGCTGGAAGCCATTGAGAAGTACGGGGCGGCCAAGGGCGGCTGGCTGGCGCTGAAGCGCTTTCTGCGGTGTCACCCCTTCCACAAGGGCGGCTGGTACGATCCGGTGCCCTGAAAACCCCTGAAAGCCTCGTTCTATTTTACAACGAAGGAGATCACCCATGTTTGCACAACTCGGATACTACATCTGCGTACCGTTCGCGTGGCTGACCCGCCTGTTCTACACATGGACGGGCTCCTACGGCGTGGCGCTGATCCTGTTCACCCTGCTGGTGAAGCTGGTGCTGCTGCCCTTCCAGCTCAAGAGCAAGAAGAGCATGCTGCGCATGAACCGCATGCAGGGTAAGATCAAGGATATCCAGACGCGGTATGCCAACAACAAGGAGAAGCAGCAGCAGGAGATGGCCGACCTCTATGCCCGCGAGGGCGTAAACCCCATGTCCGGCTGCCTGTGGTCCTTCATCCCGTTCCCCATCCTCATCGCCCTGTACTACATCATCCGTACCCCCCTGCGCTACTTCATGAGCCTGTCCCAGACCGTGATCACCGAGATCACCGAGCTGGCGGCGTCTCTGGGATACACCGCCGCGGCGGAGGGACAGGCCGCTGCCTATGAGCAGATCTATCTGGCCAAGTTCATCCACGAGCACTGGGCGGATTTCGACGGCAAATTCCCCGGTCTCGTCGACCTGAACTACAACTTCCTGGGCATGGATCTGTCCGCCGTGGGCAAGGATCTGTTCAGCCAGTTCCCCTCCGGCGGCTGGCCCGTCATCGGCATCCTCATCCTGCCGCTGATCTCCGCCGGCCTGCAGTTCCTGATGACCATAATCTCCATGAAGAGCAACGGGAACACCCAGATGAACGGCTCCAGCAAGGCCATGATGTACATGATGCCCCTGATGACGGTGTGGATGGGCTACATCCTCCCCGCCGCCCTGTGCGTCTACTGGATCGCCAACGCTGCGTTCTCCTGCATTCAGGAGCAGGTGCTGAACAAGCACTTCTCTAAGGTGCTGGACCGCGAGGAGACCGACAAGGAGCGCCAGAAGCGCGAGGCCCGCTACGCTAAAATGCAGGCTGCCCGCGAGAATTATAACCGTCAGCTGGAGCAGCAGGCCCAGTCCAAGGGAGGCAAGAAGCCCCAGCCCCAACCCAAAAAGAAAAAGACCGGCGAGAGCACCACGGAAGCCGGTAAGGTGGGCAATCGTCCCTACGCACGGGGCCGCGCCTACCGCGAGGAACACTACGACGAATAAGGAGTTTTGTCTATGAGTTATATCGACGTAACGGGCAAGACTGAGGACGAGGCGCTGCGTAAAGGCCTTGAGCAGCTGGGCATGGACCGCGATGACGTGTCTGTCTCCATTCTGGAGCGTGCCAAGACAGGCTTCCTGGGCATCGGCGCCACCCCCGCCCGTATCCGTATCACCTATGGCCCTGATGAAGCGGACGTTGCCGCCCCCGCCGAGGTGAAGATCATCCCCGAGACCCCTGCCGCCCCCAAAGCGGAGCCCAAGCCCGCCGTCCCCGCTAAACCGGCGGCGCCAAAGGCTGACAAGCCCCGTCAGGACCGTCAGAGCCGTCCCGACCGCAGCGACCGTCCCCGTCCCGAGAAGAAGGAGCGTCCCGCCCCTGTGGCCCCGGCCATCGATCTGCCCGAGTGTGATGACGATAATGCCAAGCGTATCATCGCCTTCGTCTCCGGCCTGCTCCAGCACATGGACAGCGCCGCCGAGGTCAAGGTCTACGAGGTGGAGAAGGGCCGCTACAAGGTCATTCTGGTGGGCGAGCGTCTGGGCCAGCTGATCGGCCATCGCGGCGAGACGCTGGATGCCATCCAGCAGCTGACCAATTATGCCATCAACACCGGCAGCGACAGCAAGCGTGTTCGCGTCCAGATGGATGCCGAGAACTACCGTGCCCGCCGTGAGCAGAGTCTGGAGAGCCTGGCCCGCAAGGTGGCGTCCAAGGTACAGAAGTACCGCCGTAGCGTGACCCTGGAGCCCATGAACGCCTACGAGCGCCATGTGATCCACGCCGCCCTGCAGGATGTCAAGGGCGTCACCACCTACTCCGTCGGGACGGAGCCCAACCGCCGCGTGGTGGTGGCCTACGACCGCGAGGGCAAGTGACCCGAAACCGAAAGCCTGAACCGGCAGTCCCTTCGGACTGCCGGTTTTCCTTTGCCCGCCGGGATTTCCGCTTTTCAAACGGCCTCGTTTGTGGTACACTGTCTCACAGTAAACACCGGAGAGGAGGGGTCGGCGCCGTGTTCAGCCGCGCCTATGTGGAGATCACCAACGTGTGCAATATGGCCTGCGCCTTCTGCCCCGGCACCGCCCGGGAAAAGGGCTTTATGACCCCGGAGACGTTTGCCCTGCTGGCGGGCAAGCTGCGCCGCCATACGGACTACCTCTACCTCCACGTCATGGGGGAGCCGCTGCTGCACCCGCAGCTGGCGGAGATCCTCCGCATCTGCGGGGACTTGGGATTCCGGGTCTGTCTCACCACCAACGGCACCCTGCTGGCGGACAGGCTGCCTCTGCTGCGGGACTGTCCCGCGCTGCACAAGGTCAGCGTCTCCCTCCACTCCTTCGAGGGCAACGGCCGCCGCGACGGGCTTGAGGACTACATCACGCAGGCGGCGGACAGCTGCCTTGTGCTGGCGGAGGGCGGGGTGATCTGCGCCCTGCGTCTGTGGAATCGGGGCGGCGCGGAGACGGAGAATTTCCGCATCCTGCAAATACTGGGCCGCATCCTGCAAAAAGATATTGCAGGCTTGAAGGCCGATAACCGGGGCAACCGGCGTCTGGCGGAGCACCTCTATTTAGAGCCGGGGGAGCGGTTCGACTGGCCCCACCCGGCGGGCGAGACGCAGGACACCCAGTTCTGCTACGGTCTGCGCCGGCAGATCGCCGTGCTGTGCGACGGCACGGTGGTACCCTGCTGTCTGGACAGCGAGGGCCGTCTGGCGTTGGGAAACCTGCTGACGCAGGAGCTGGACGACATACTGGCCGCGCCCCGCGCACAGGCCATCCGCCGGGGCTTCGACGCCCGGCGGCCCGCCGAGGAGCTGTGCCGCCGCTGCGGTTACGCCGCACGATTCAACAGGTGAGAAATGGAACTGACCAACTTACAAAAGCTGCCCGCGCCGCTGCTGGCGTGGTACGATGAGAACCGCCGGGTGCTGCCGTGGCGGGAGCGGGTATCTCCCTACCGCACATGGGTGTCGGAGATCATGCTGCAGCAGACCCGCGTACAGGCGGTGCTGCCCTACTTTCAGCGGTTCATGGAGGCCGCGCCGGACGTGGCCGCTCTGGCGGCGCTGCCGGAGGAGCGGCTGCTGCGGCTCTGGCAGGGGCTGGGCTATTACAGCCGCGCCCGGAATCTGAAAAGGGCCGCCCAGACCGTGATGGAGGACTGCGGCGGCGTGTTTCCCGACAGCTATGAGGGCCTGCGAAAGCTGGCGGGTATCGGCGACTACACGGCAGGAGCCATTTTGTCCATCGCTTTCGGACAGGCTGTGCCCGCCGTGGACGGCAACGTGCTGCGGGTGGCGGCGCGGCTCACCGGCGACGGCGGCAATGTGCTGGAGCCAAAGGTGCGGGCTGTGTACCGGCAGGCCATGGCGGACATCATGCCCTACGACCGGCCCGGAGACTTCAACCAGGCCCTGATGGATCTGGGGGCGGCGGTGTGCCTGCCGGGGGGAAAGCCCCTGTGCGGCCAATGCCCCGCCGCCGGGTTCTGCACGGCCCGGCAGCAGGGCACGCAGCG
>ERZ791919.1813-NODE-1813-length-17111-cov-8.729773_pt1 | contig 17111 bp, 13 predicted proteins | sample MGYA00510137_ERZ791919 | MGnify/ENA primary metagenome ERZ791919 (study PRJEB30046, sample SAMN00792059) | human gut metagenome | study: EMG produced TPA metagenomics assembly of the A metagenome-wide association study of gut microbiota in type 2...
AAGAACGGATATACCACCATGATCGGTCCGATAACGATCAATACGGTTGCCATTGACCACTTCTCCGGGAAGTAGCTGAAACCATTCTTTAAAATGGATGCTTCATCTGTGAAAGATGCGATGAATACCAGCAATACCGGAAGGAAGCAAAACAGCGTATACAGTAAAAGGAAAAATCCGAGAACATACTGACCGATTCCTTTTTTCTCTTTTCTGGATGGTGCCAAATCGGCAGCATTACCTTATTCAACGCATCGATTTCCAGTCCGGAATCATCCGCCATCACAAAATCTCCCGGAGTAAGGGCAGCAATTGCTTTCGCCTTGATTGTCGCATTCTCTGCAAAGGTCTTTCCATCTTCCACAATCTCTGCGTACACTCCGGCTTCTTTCATGGAAAGGATTTCCACGTTCTCCCCATCCATCTGAAATCCCTGCATGATTTCACGGATCTCTCTCATCTTATTCTGATTTCCTGTAGCAAAAAGTCAGCAACCACCAGTTCAACTGGTGGTTTGGTATTAGCCCTCAAAAGGGCTTTTTACTGCTCGCCCAAAAGGGCGGTATCGCAAGCACTTTTACCGGTCCGCTATAAAGCGGTACTTCTTGAATCTTCTCGCCTTGATTCCTCTGCTTGCTCTTTTATATATTTTTGTACTGCTTCATCTGTGATATTACCAATTGTTTCTACGTAATACCTCTTGCCCAAAATGCTTTATTCCATTTACTTTGCAATTCTGTATGTCTATCATAAAGTATTCCATTCTCCCCAGCATAGCTGGGGGATTAGACTTTTCATTCACAAAAAGAGGCGTTGCTTTCGCAACGCCCCTTAAGTTTCAGGTATTATTTAATTACTTGGAAGCTTTCCAATCTTCATACTGCTTAGAGAACTCAGCAAATACATCCTGGTATCCAGCTTCATCAAGTGCTGCGTTGTACTCAGTGATGATGGATTCAACATCAGATGCAGCATATCCACCAAGCTCAAGAACGAATCCGTACTGATCGAATACGTTTGTACATGCTGCGTACTGAGCTTCAACAGGTGCTACGTTAAATCTGAATCCTGCTGCACAGGAAGCCTTAGCCTGTCCGTTCATATCCTGGTAAATCTGAACCTTGTCATCAGGTTCGCCAGCGCAAAGGGTAAGAGGAACTACAGAAGTAGATTCCCAAGCGGAGTGACCATACTTCTCGTTGTTCTGAACTACCTTACCATCAGCATCTAAGGTATAATCTACATCCTGAATACCATAAGTATAAAGGTTAGCTACAGTATTATCTGTGTACAGTAAGCCTAAGAAGTCGATACAAGCCTTAGCCTGCTCTTCTGTAGAGTTAGCTGTAATTGCGAAGCAGGATCCAAGAGTAGTGGTAGAATGAGCATACTTACCGGTAAAGCCTTCTACGAATACTTCTTCCTGCATATCACGGCCTTCGGAGTTGGACTCGTCACCAGGTACACATGTCCACCAGTTAACGCCCCAGTTCTGAGACTGTGCTTCACTATCGGAAGTGGTCTTGGTTACTTCGTCTTCAGAGATGTAACCCTTCTCACCCCATTCGCACATTAAGGTACAGAAATCAAGGTAATCCTGAGTTAATGTAGGGTTAACTACAGTATCGGTAGCACGATCAACTGCGAATAAGGAGTTAGCTCCATCGAAGAAGTCATACTTGTCAATGTAATATCTGAAGAACATAGGTGTCTTACCTACAAGGTAAGGATACTTAAGTCCCTTCTCTGTCTTACACCACTCAAGGTACGGCTCAAGATCCTTAAGTTCCTTAATGGAAGCGGTATCAAGACCAAACTCGGTAGCATATCCTTCAGGGAACTTTAAGTCATAGCCTTCGTATGCTTCCTTGTAAACAGGAACGAATAAATCTTTTCCATCATAACGGGAAGCGGTCCAGATGGATTCCGGCATAGCGCTGTAAAGAGTTGTTCCGGGTAAAAGATCTGTGATGTCATAAGCTGCGTTAGCCTTGTACAGATCGTTGGTTCCGATGGTTCCCATCCAGCTTGCGGTCCAAAGTAAGTTGATTTCGTTGTTTGCTAATGCAAGGTTTGCCTTATCTGCATATTCACCTGAAGGAATATCGTTGATAGTAACCTGTACATTGATCTTGTCAGCGATGTACTCGTTGATAGCGTCCTGAACTGCCTTTACTTCTGCACTGTCAGGCTGTGCCACGTTGTAGCTTGCTCTGTAGATGTTGATGTTAACCACATCTCCACTAGCTGCTTCTGTTGTGTCTGCTGCTGCAGCATCATCTGTTGTGTCTGCTGCTTCTGTTGTTGTGTCTGCTGCTTCTGTTGTTGTGTCAGCTGCAGGTGTTTCTGTGGTGCTGCTTCCGCATCCGGCAAGAGTGCTGACTGCCATAGCTGCTACCAGCAGAGCTGATAAAAGTTTTTTCTTCATTTGATAAAAACCTCCCTTTTTAATTATATTCTCAAAGGTGACACCGGAATTGGCATCACCCGGAATACCAAATGAAATTATGTAATTGTATACTGCCATTTAAGGCATCGAATATTATATTAACCCTTAACAGATCCTACTGTCAATCCTTTAATGAAATATTTCTGGAAGAACGGATATACCACCATGATCGGTCCGATAACGATCAATACGGTTGCCATTGTGGAAGAATACTGTGGAATATTACCACCCATAGCTGCTCTCGCTGCCGCAGGTACATTGGTGTTATTCAACAGGAATTCGATACTCTTCTGAATACTTACAAGCAGGAGCTGTAACGGCTTCTTACTATCAGAGGTAATGTAAAGCAAAGCATTCTGCCAGTCATTCCAGTAAGCGGTAGCCATCATAAAGCCTACAGCTGCCATGGAAGGCTTAAGAAGCGGAAGGGTGATCTGGAAGAAGGTTCTGTACTCACCGGCACCGTCAATCTTGGCTGCTTCCATCAATTCATTCGGAATGCTGTTAGCGATGTATGTTCTTAAGATGATAACGTTCATCGTAGATACACACAACGGAAGGATTAATAACCATAAGCTGTCTTTTAAGTGATAGTAGCTTGTAAAGATAATATATCCGGAAAGCTGACCACCATTGAACAGCATAGGGATCAAAAGGTAAACGGATAAAAACTTGGATAACCGGAAGCCCTTTCTGCTGATGGAATAAGCAAACATACTCATTACCATCAGACCTAAGAAGGTACCGAATACCGTAACAAAAATAGTAACTGCATAAGAGGTCAATAACTGATGACCATATTTCAAAACGGATTGTACACCTGCTAAGGACCACTTCTCCGGGAAGTAGCTGAAACCATTATTCAGAATTGCACCTTCATCTGTGAAAGCTGCGATGAATACCAGCAATACCGGCAGAAAGCAAAACAGTGTATACAGTAAAAGGAAAAATCCGAGAACATACTGGCCGATTCCTTTTTTCTCTTTTCTGGATGGTGCCAAATCGGCAGCATTACCTTTTTTCTTGCTCATCTTCTATTCTCCTTTCCCTTAGAACAATGCATTATCGGGTGCAATCTTACGAACCATTCCATTCGCAAATAGCATCATCAGCAAGCCTACCACAGACTGGAAGAAGCTGGTTGCAGCCGTAAATCCAAAGTTAGAGTTTTTAAAGATCGCATTCAATACATAAGAGTCAATAACCTGTGTTGTCGGGTAAAGCACACCACTGTTTCTGGTTACCTGATAGAACAAACCGGTATCAGACTTCATAATGCTACCAACAGATAACAGCAGCATAACGGTAATCATCGGGATCAGCGCCGGAATGGTAATGTGCCAGATCTTCTGCCACTTATTTGCACCATCGATTTCTGCTGCTTCGTATAACTCGGTATCAATACCGGCTAATACGGACATATACAATACGGAACCGTAACCTACGCTGTTCCACATTTTTACGATGGTCAGGATCACCGGCCAGTAAGAAGCCACTGAGTAAAATCTTATATTGGCATCCATTGCATGATTGATGATACCGGTATCGGTACTGATAAATGCATATACAATAAACTGTACTGCTGCATAAGAAATGAATACCGGGATGATCATAATGGTCTGCATTGTCTTAGCCATTTTTTTAAATATGAACTGATCAATAGCAATTGCCAGTACTACATTGAGGAAGGTTCCCAATGCCGTAAACACAATGTAATACAGCAGGGTATTTCTCGTCATGGTCACGAAGGTTGCTTTGGAAGCAAGAAGGAATTTGAAGTTATCAATTCCATTCCAGGGGCTCTTCCAAATACCCAGTGTGTAGTCAAAGTTCTTAAACGCCATTACAAGACCAGCCATAGGGACATACATGATAAAGAATAAAATCAGGAATGCCGGCAACGCCATTACAACGTGCGCTCTGTGCTTCCACGTGTTATGCAAGAAGCTTTTCATAGTCATCTCTCCTTTTTCCGTTAGATTTGCTTTTCTTTATATTATATATAGAAGAAACGCATCATTACCGTTCGCTGCCGTTCTTCTTATATATCACATTTTATGTACAACCGGTAAGATTGTATGCTTTGTTTCCTGAATTATAAATGCTTCACTGAATTACCCTCAAAAACCACACCGGGAACGACAATCTGTTCAGTAATTGTCGACTTCGGATTTTCAATGAGACTGATAAGCTTCAGTGCTGCTTCTCTTCCCAATCTTTCCGTATCCTGAATGATTGTAGTAAGTTTCGGTTGAAAATGTCTTGCCAGTCTCAATCCATCGTATCCGACTACCGAAATGTCATCCGGAATCTTAAGTCCCAGTTCATTGATGGCATTGATTCCGCCAAAACAGGAAAAATCATCCGGATAAAGAATGCAGGTCGGTAATTTCTTAAGTCCAAGGAGCCTTTTCGTTTCCAGATATGCTCCGTTGGTATCACGGTAAGGAGCTTCTCCTATGTATTCTGTGGGAACATCAATACCAAATTCCTCACAGGTCTTATAAAAAGAGGATAACCGGCTCTGGGTAACAGAAGACGGTGCTCCATGAATATATGCAATTCTCCGGTGCCCCATGGAATATACGTAACGAACCAGATCTCTCATTCCTGAAACGTTATCCGATATAATGGCGCATCTGTTGTTGAAAAGATGATCGATGGTTACCACCGGAATATCACTGCGAACCAGTTCTTCCACTTCCGGGTCATAAAAATCCACACAGGCGATCATCACCCCATCGAATCCGCGATACCGGCTATGTTCCAGATAAGACATCTTGTTGTTGCCGGAACGGTTGCTGTTAATAAAGGTAATGTCATATCCTTTTTCTTCAGCAGTTCGCTTGAAGCTGTCAAGAACATAGGTGAAGTAGTCATGCTTCAGTCCGCTGTGGGCGTCATCTACAAAAAGGACTCCGAGATTCTTCGTACAATTTGTTTTCAAAGCCTTGGCTGCGGAGTTGGGTGAATATCCCATTTCCTTGGCAACCTGTCTGATATGCTCTTTTGTTTCTTTTCCTATATCCTTGTGATCGTTCAGGGCCTTGCTAACGGTTGCTATCGATACCCCGCAGGCTGCTGAAATATCCTTCATCGAAACCATAGCTGTAATCCCTTCACTGCTCATCGATTTCTTAATCGTTTTCGTATCATTATCGTACATCATTTTTTATAACTTCGCAATGCTTTTTATCGTTTTTTTATGCAAAAATGATATTTTTAGCAAATTTCACAGAAAGAGCAAGTATATTTCTACTATTTTTAACAAGGATTTTACTATTGACAACTTAAATTTTCGCTATTAGCATTTGTTCATAAGCTAATCTTAAGTATTTTTAAGTAATTTTAATTTAATTAGTCTTTGAAAATCATAGTTTTGCACTAGAAATCATTTTTGTCCTTTCGGAAATGCTCTAATATGCACAATTTTGTTGTTGCAATAGCATATCCTTTTATGTATAATTCTAATTAAGAAGTTACTTAAACGTTTTCTGTATGTTTATCAATATCAGCAACGTTTACTTTATACTATAGGTAACTATTAATACAATTAAATAATAATTAATAAGGTAAGGAGAAAGTGCTATGAAATTTGGTTATTTTGATGACGCGAACCGTGAGTACGTGATCACCACTCCCAAAACACCGCTTCCCTGGATCAACTATCTTGGCTGTAATGATTTCTTCAGTCTGATATCCAACACCTGCGGTGGCTATTCCTTTTATAAGGATGCAAAGTTACTTCGTTTAACCCGTTATCGTTACAACGATACCCCCAATGATGTGAATGGTAAATACTTCTATATTAAAGATGGCGATACCATTTGGAATCCCGGGTGGAAGCCCACAAAAACTGAGCTTGACTCTTATGAGTGCCGTCACGGTATCGGCTACAGCCGCTTTACCTCAAGCAAGAATGATATACAGGCTTCTGTTCTCGCTTTTGTTCCGATGAACGATACCTGTGAAATCAACCAGGTGAAGCTGACCAACAACTCCTCTTCCGCCAAGACACTGTCCTTATTCTCCTATGTAGAATGGTGCTTATGGAATGCGGATGATGATATGAAGAACTTCCAGCGTAACTTCAGTACCGGCGAAGTTGAAATCGTAGATTCCACGATTTTCCACAAAACCGAGTACAGAGAGCGTCGTAATCACTATGCTGTATACTCTGTAAATGCGAAGATCGATGGCTTTGATACCATCCGCGATGAATTCCTTGGTGCATACAACGGAACAGATGATCCGACCGCTGTGAAGAATGGTGCCTGCACCAACTCCGTAGCAAGCGGATGGCAGCCGATCGCTTCCCATCAGATCAATATCACCTTAAATCCCGGTGAAACCAGGTCCTTTGTTTTCGTACTGGGCTACATAGAGAATCCCGAAGATGAAAAATGGGAATCCAAGGGTGTTGTAAATAAGAAGCGCGCTTACGAAATGCTTGACCGTTATAAAACAGACGCAGATGTAGATAAGGCATTTGCAGAGCTGAACGAATACTGGAACGGACTTCTTTCCAAGTACACCGTGAAGTCCTCTAACGATAAGGTTGACCGTATGGTTAACATCTGGAATCAGTATCAGTGTATGGTTACCTTTAACATGTCACGTTCTGCTTCCTATTATGAATCCGGTATCGGCCGTGGAATGGGATTCCGTGACTCCTGTCAGGATCTGCTCGGCTTCGTACATCTGATTCCGGACCGTGCAAGAGAAAGAATCATTGATATCGCATCTACCCAGTTCCAGGATGGCAGTGCATATCATCAGTATCAGCCGCTTACCAAGAAGGGTAACTCCGACATTGGTTCCGGATTTAATGATGATCCGTTATGGCTGATCGCAGGTACATCCGCCTATGTCCGCGAGACCGGCGATACCACCATTTTAACCGAGATGGTTCCTTATGATAATGATATGTCCGTAGCTACTCCATTAATGGGACACTTAAAGAGAAGCTTTGATTACACCGTAAACCACAAGGGTCCTCACAATCTTCCTCTGATCGGACGTGCCGACTGGAATGACTGTCTGAACCTGAACTGCTTCTCTGAGCATCCGGGTGAATCCTTCCAGACCTTTGGTCCTTCCGAAGGACCTGTCGCAGAGTCCGTATTCATTGCAGGTATGTTCGTTAAGTACGGCGAAGAATATGCACAGCTCTGTGAACTGATGGGTGACCAGAAGGAAGCAGCTTATGCCAGAGAAGAAGTTGCCAAGATGTACGACGCTGTTCTTAAGGATGGCTGGGATGGCGACTGGTTCGTTCGTGCATACGATGCTTACGGACAGAAGATTGGTTCAAAAGAATGTGAAGAAGGTCAGATTTACATCGAATCCAACGGCTTCTGCTCTTTAGCAGGTATCGGTGTGAAGGAAGGTCTTGCTAAGAAGGCGCTTGATTCTGTAAAAGAAAAGCTGGATACCAAATATGGTGTTATGATTCTCCAGCCTGCTTATACCAGATATCACTTAGAGCTTGGAGAAATCTCTTCTTATCCGCCCGGATATAAAGAGAATGCCGGTATCTTCTGCCACAATAACCCCTGGGTTTCCATCGCTGAAACCGTAATCGGACGTGGTGACCGTGCATTTGAAATTTACCAGAAGACCTGTCCTGCTTACTGTGAAGAATTCAGTGAGATCCACAGAACAGAGCCTTATGTATACTCCCAGATGGTTGCCGGACGTGATGCCAAGTTCCATGGCGAAGCTAAGAACAGCTGGTTAACCGGTACTGCTGCATGGACCTTTGTCAATGTATCCCAGTACATTTTAGGTGTATATCCTACCCACAACGGATTAAGCATTGATCCTTGTGTACCGAAGGATTTCGGTGACTTTGAATTAACACGTAAATTCCGTGAAGGAACCTACAACATCAAGGTTCAAAACCCTGACAAGGTTGAAAAGGGAATTAAGAGCATCACCGTAGACGGCAAGGCAATCGACGGATGTGTGATCCCTTATGTAAAGGGCAAGGAAACCTACGACGTTGTTGTTACTATGGGTTAATTCTTATTGACAGAACAATTTAGAGAAAATTATGGGGTTATGTAGAAGGGGACATCCGTTAACCGGATGTCCCCCTTTCTCTTTCAAATATAATAAAAGTATTCTGATTCACAACAAATGTAGCAGTTCCTCGAAGCATACACCGTTCTTCGGCTCAATATGCATCTCGGCCGTCTTGATCATACACTTCTTAATAAAACGGCATGCTTTGCGCACAGACTGTTCAAATTCTACGCCATTCACGGCATCTGCAGTGATAATGGAAGCAAACAGATCTCCGGTTCCGCAGCGTTCCTCGAAAACACGGTGCGTCCGGATCATCCGGGGTTCCCTGCCCTTTTCATACATGAAGTTCGCAATGAACTCTCCCTGTGGGATTCCGGTAATGACAACCTTCTGTGGCCCATAATCTGTCAGGTGCTCTGCCATAAGAAGCAGCTCCTTCCGCGTCCATCCATGATCCCGGTAGGACACATCCGTTAACCTGCAGCCTTCGGTCAGGTTCGGTGTTACAATATCGGCAAGAGATACCAGCCTGCGCATTAACAGGCACATTTCTTCCGTATAGACGCTGCTGATTGTTCCATGATCCCCCATCACCGGATCTACGACAACAACCGTATCCTCCCTTCGAAAGGTCCGGATAAAACTCTCCACCATACCGATCTGCTGTGCAGAGCCTAAGAATCCGGACATGATTCCGTCAAAGGACAGTTTCAGCTTCTTCCACATAGCAAGATATTCCGGCAGACGGTCGGTATAATCATCAAAATAATACTCCGGATACCCGGTATGATTGGACAAAATCGATGTCGGAACCGGACAGCATTGCAGCTTCATATGGGAAATCACCGGAAGAGAAACGGTCAGTGCACACCGCCCGTATCCGGTCAGATCATTAATGGCTGCGACCTTTTTCTGCCGGCTCATCGGTTGTGCTATCGATTGTGTATTCTCAATGTTCTGTTCCATGATTTTCACTTTCCTCTTACCATTCCTGCTTCTCATTTCCCGCTACATTCCATACTGCCAAAACAGATTTTCACAGATCACTCTTGAATTTATTTCCGTATGATTAGTGGTTACTCAAGCTCTGAAGTACAATGAGGACATCTCGTCGCTTCCATAGCAATCTGTTCCTTACAATACGGGCATTCCTTCGTGGTCGGTGCCGGAGTTTCTTCTTTCTTCTTACGGGAAACCTTATTGATCGCCTTAATGATCAGGAAGATCACCAGTGCAATCAACAGGAAATTAATAATTGCCGAAATAAAGGAACCATAATTGATCGTTGCTGCATTTTCTCCTCCTCCGAGGGCAATGCAGAGTCCGGAAAAGTCAAATCCGCCGGTCAAAAGAGAAAGCAACGGCATCAGCATATCATTTACCAGTGAATTCACAATTGCAGTAAATGCGCCACCGATGATGACACCGACGGCCATATCCATCACGTTTCCTCTTGAAATAAATTCCTTAAATTCTTTGATCAGTGCTTTCATTTGTAATCCTGTTCCTCTTGGTATCATATATTTAGATATTTAAAAAAGCATAACTATTTCAAATACTATCTGCAAAAGTACTGCCCTTTTACGCATTTACAAACAATTGCAAACTGGGAATGTATTCACATACATTCCCAGTTTAACGAATCTTTTCTGTAATTGCAAGAACCGTGTTACCAGCTTCTTAAAAAGCTTCCTAAAAACCAGTCGATACCCTTTTTCGAAACAAGGTACTCTGAATAATCTTCCACACAGGAGCCTTTTTTGCCTTGCAATCTCCAATGTCAAAAAACATATAGCGCTGCTCTGCCATATTACATGATGGCCATTCCGCTCTCCCCTTACCATTAGGATTCCCCGTCCGGATAAAACTTTCAAAATAATCCATCATTTTATCCGATAATTCATAATCCTCTTTTTGAAAAGGTCTCCAGCATCGGGAAAGAGAACCATATGTATACCATAGATCTGCCGAATGCCAGGCTCCCTTCTGATCACCAGGAAGCTGCCGGCAGAAGTAGTAACTGTATACAGGAGCCGTATGCTTCTGTTTTCCGGCGAGGAGCTTCATCATCAGATAAAGAACCAGTGGCATGACATCTTCGGAGGTTATACCACAAATGATATTGGTATCTATCGGCTTATTTTTAAAAGATCCTGTAAAGTTTTCATCATAAAGCAGGCTGGAATAGCTTAACTGATCCTGTCCGGCTGTCCTCATAAAAGCGTCAAAAAGCGTCGCCGCAGGCAGTTCTTTTAGCTCACGCACACTATTGCAACCGGTAGCTGCATATACCTTATTCCATAGCTCAAATATTTTCCGGTGATTGTCTTTCGCCTTCACCGCAGTAACAAATCCTGCACTGCTTTGGATAATCGCATTTTTAAAATAACCTTTATTTAGTGGACTCTTAATCTGCGTTTCACAGCTCGCAGCACCCGCAGACTGTCCAATTAATGTCATATTTTCTGGATTTCCACCAAAGGCTGAAATATTATGCCGGATGAACTCAAATGCTGTATGCTGATCATAATAAATATAGTTGCCGCACCTTCCATCGTCCTTAGTCAGCTCTGGAATAGCCATCAGACCGAACACATTGATCCGATAATTAAGTGTTACAACCACAATTCCACGTCTGGCAAATGCTGTACCGTCAAATTCTTTTTCATCTGCCTGACCGGTCATATTGCCTCCGCCATATAGCACTACCAGTACTGGGCAATGTAGTGCATGCTCAGGTGTCCAGATATTTAGAAACAGACAATCTTCCGAATAAGCTGCTGATACTCCTTCCATAAACTCATGTTCATAGTGGTCATCCGACTTACAGTATTTTTTATACGCTCTTATCTGAAGCGGTGCTGTACCGAAATGAACCGCCGGATACACTCCGTCCCAGTGCGTCACCTCCTGTGCATACTCAAAGCGCTCTGCTGTCCCATACCGTATCCCCAAAAACATATTTACTTTATCATTTGATATTCCCTTTACCTGTCCACAGGGTGTATTAATTACTATTTCCTTCACGTTATTTTTCCTTCCCATTTAGACATTCTTCAGCTTTCTCTTTGGTAATGTCACCATTATTGCATGCAATCATAATTGCAACATCCTTATCTCTCAGCTTGTAACATTTTGCCATAATAGGGATTGCGATAAATGCGCCAACAGATGCAAAAACAGTATAAGTAAACCAGACACCTCTTTGTCCAGCCGATGTCACATCAGCAGCAGAGAATCCCATTACAGATATCACATACGCCGTAACTGTCGAAATGATTGCCGAATTCAGCTTGCAAACAAAGGTCTGTAAGCTGAATGAGGTTCCTGCATTCCGCCGTCCTGTCGTATACTGACCATATTCAATGCAATCTGGAACAAACATAAACATCAATGATGTAACCCCTCCATATCCGATTGCACGAATCATTGTAAATGCCAGGAACATGGGCATATTTTCATATCCCACAAAATACTGAATGACTGAAGTTACTGCGTACAATACCATACAGAATAACAATAACCGTGTTTTGTCAAAACGACGGGTGAGGGTCGGAAGTAATACCGCCAGCAATATAGTCGGCAAAGAAATCAACAATGCCAGAACAGAAGCAATTGCTTCATTTCCCATAACATACTGTGCAAAAATCGGGTTCAGTACTTCCATGGTAAATGTCAGTAAAAACAGGAAGCGGACAACAATAATGATAAACAGATTTTTATTATGCAACAACGCAGAAAATAGTTCTTTAAAGGTTGCTTCCTCAGCCTGCTCCTCATGAAATCGTTCTTTTGCACAAAATCCAACCGGCAGCATGCATACAAAGCCAATCACACTGATAACTATTGCAGTAACGGACCACCCAAGGTTTACGCCGTTGCTTCCATATAATAAAGGAATAATTATGGATGCAAGCAAACCGCCGATGGCTCCTGTGATTCCACGAAATGAAAGAATTGTGGTACGTTCATCCATATTATTGGTCATAGATGTACTCAATGCATAAATCGGAGTATCACTGATGGTATATCCTGTATCCCAAAGAATATATCCGGCAATAACCCAGACACACTTACCTGTCACCCCCATGGAGTCAGGGACAGAGAACAAAAAGATAGTTGCAATCGGCATAATTATTGCAGACAGCTTAATCCAAGGAAGGAAACGGCCTCCCTTCAAATGAATCCTGTCTACAACAAATCCAAACAACGTATCATTAACTGCATCCCAAATCTTCGGGGCAAGAATAATGGTTCCTGCCAAAATCTCATTCATCCCGATGTTCAACAGCAACACTAACACAAAGGACATTACGATAGTATTAAATATCAGTTGTCCCGAAAAAAATAAGTAGTATGACAGTCTCTCTTTCTTTGTAGTCTGCCATCCGATCTTGTGTTTCTTCATAAGAAATACCTCCTTTTTGATATATTTTTAGTATATCTGCTGATATTCAGGAAATATATAGTATAAAATGACATTATTATATTGTTTTTTTGATATTTGCTCTTATAATAAAGATAGCGATTTGAATAACAGTTTTCATCAGGAGGAAATATGTTTGAACAGGAGCTTGAAGAACTTCATTCTTTATCAGAAATTGACCTGATTGGCAAAAAGTATTATCTGGAAACAGGAAACTATCTCTCCAGACAAACCGTTACCCGATCTATGATAAAGCAGTTTGTCCAACTTGGAGGATTATTGGCTTATATGGATGACTCTACACAATATTCCGATAATATAGCAGAACTTGCAAATGCCACTCTGAAACAGGAATCTCCTTTTTTTAATGAAGAAAGTGATGTGTCCATAACCAAGTCAACGCGCTATTTTGAAAGCTTTGAGCATTCCCATAATTATTTTGAAATTCAATGTGTCCTTCACGGGAGTGCGGAATATACAGGTGAAACAGGCACATTCTCCATGATCGACGGCGACATGATTCTCGTACCAGCCAATACCGTTCACGGTCTGCGGGTAGACGGAGACAGTACCATCGTTAATGTAGGTATCCGTAGAAGTACATTTGAAGAAGCCTTCCAGGATATCCTGTCCGGTTCCCTCCCAATATCACGCTATTTCCGGGGGGCACTGGCAGGACGCAGAAAGGACTCCCTGATTTTTCAGGGAGCCCTTGATCCATTTTCACTGGAGCTTCTGTTGATGATCTGCCATCAACAGAAAACAGGCACCACCGATTCCGGTAGGATTAGTAATCATTTGGTCCAATCCTTCCTTTATTATCTGGCTGATCACTCCACAGAGGAAAACATCTATGATGCTTCCGAGTTTTCACAGGATAAAATCTGGGAAATTCGAGCTTACTTGTCAAGTAACTACCGAACCGTTACCCTCAGTTCACTGGCAAGTCATTTTCATTTTTCGGAATCTTACCTGAGCCGATTCATATCTAAAAGTTTCCGGCAGTCCTTCTCGCAGATGCTTCAGAATATCCGTCTTCAGAAGTCTTGCGAACTGCTCACAAATACTACTCTGAGTTTATCAGAGCTCTGTGAACAGATCGGATACAGCAATCCGTCCTATTATATAAAAATCTTCCATATGGCATATGGAATTACCCCTTTGCAATACCGGAAGAGACATAGGAAACAGGTCTGAAACGAACAAACACTATCTCTGAAAAGCAGACTACTTTCTGGTTCATCATGTACTGCTTCATGGAAGGATCGGATATGATTTTATCCTCTCCCTTTTGCTTCACATTATCTTACGTTGTACGATCCTTACAGCCGTTCGAATACCGGAATAGCCTCAAGCGGAGCTTCGCTCATTACGTAAGAGCCACCTAAATATTCCTTACCGTCTACCAGATTCTTCCAGGTTCCTTCCGGAAGATAAACCTGACGCTCCCTGCAGCCAAGCTCCAGAACCGGGGCTACCAGATACCTGTCGCCGAACATATACTGGTCTTCGATCTCCCAACACATCGGATCAAGCGGAAACTCATAGAACAGGGTACGAAGCAGGGGCGCACCGGTCTGTGTGGCTTCCTTCATCAGCTTTTCTATATAAGGCTTCAGGGAAAGGCGCAGATCCAGCTGCTTTTTCATAATGGTAAAAGCTTCCTCGCCATAGCTCCAAAGCTCATTATCATGTCCGGTGAAAAGGCTTCCACCTCCCCATTCCCTTTCATCCAACGGCTCAATGTCGTGCGGTCCGCGGTCGCCGTGCATACGCAGGACCGGACTGAACACGGCAAACTCATACCAGCGCAATAGCAGTTCACGGAACGCTTCATCCTGCCAGTCATCGGTCATAAAGCCACCGATATCTGTTGTCCACCAGGGAATTCCGGCAAGTCCGGCATTGAGGCCTGCATTGATCTGATCCCTTAAGGATTCAAAGGTACTCGGCACATCACCGGACCACAAAAGAACACCATACTTCTGTCCGCCTGCCCAGGTAGAACGGATCAGATGAAGAATCCTGTCCGTCTTTGCTTCCTTTTTCATTCCATCGGTAAATGCCTTGGCAAGAAGATTTGGATATACATTGGTTACTTCCAGTGCTGTTCCCATATAATAACGGTAATTGTCATAATCATATACGTTATAATCCGGTTCCGAATTGTCCAGCCAGAATAGATCAATTCCGTAATCGTAATAGCTTTCCTTACACTTCTCCCAGATATACTCTCTTGCTTCCGGATTGGTTACATCGATTTCCAGACAGTCCCCCTGGAAATCATAAGTCTGGTTACCGCCATGTTCCGTCCGGATCAGCAGGCCGCGCTCCTGCATTTCTGCAAAATGAATACTCTTTTTGTCCACGGTCGGCCATACAGAAACAACCACCCTGGTTCCCATTGCATGCAATTCTTCGCACATTGCCTTGGGATCCGGCCAGTATTTCTTATCAAACTGCCAGTCTCCCTGTCTGGTCCAGTGGAAAAAGTCGATCACGATCACATCAATATGGATGCCCAACTCCTTGTATTTACGGGCAACTCCCAACACCTCCTCCTGGGTCCGGTAACGAAGCTTACACTGCCATAAACCAAGCAGTTCTTCCGGAAACATCGGTGTTCTTCCTGTTACTTCGGTATAATTCTCCATAATCTTTGCCGGATTGTCATCTACGGTAATCCAGTAATCCATCTGCTTCGTTGCTTTTGCTTCCCATTCCGTATAATTCTTACCAAACGTAGCCGTTCCTACTCCCGGATGATTCCACAGGAAGCCATAACCGAGACTGGATACGGCAAACGGAATACTTACCTGGGAATTGCGCTGTGCCAGCTCCAGTGTACAGCCCTTCAAATCCAGATATTCCTGCTGGTACTGTCCCATTCCATAAATTTTCTCTCCGTTGTTGCTTTCAAAACGAACCTTTAAGGTATAGTCTCCACCGATGATCGCCTTGTACTCTCTGCCACGGATCCTTAAACACCGGCTCTCGGGACAGGACGGCTGATCGTAGTCTCTGTGATATTCCTTTATAAATTTCTTACCATCGCGGTAATAGGTCAGAATACCGGATGCATCTACGTCAAGGCGCAGTCTTCCGTTCTGAATGGATGCCGTGTTGTCCTCATTGATTTCAATGGAAACTTCTGCGGAAGTATCGGGAACCGCTTCCTCCAGTGCCCAGTCATGCTGCGTAAACTGTGGATACTTTGTCGCACGCACGCGTAACGCATTCTTTCCCCATGGGGTAATCATCATGGTTTCATACTGATGCTTGAAGCATAAACTGTTGTTTTCTTTAAAGAATCTCATATCATATCCTCCTTGTGTGTTGTTTTATGTTGTTTTATGTTGTTCTGTGTTGTTTTATGTTGTTCTGTGTTGTTTTATGTTGTTTTATGTTGTTCTGTGTTGTTTTATGTTGTTCTGTGTTGTTTTATGTTGTTCTGTGTTGTTTTATGTCTTGTGTCTTAATTTATGCAGTGTGCTTTCCTCCATATATTGAATTTTCCCACATATATTGTGCATTGCTTCATGTATTGTTTTTTCTTGTATATATTGTGTATTGCTTCATGTCTTACGCTTGGCTTCATGTATTATGTTCTGCTTCATGTCTTACGCTTAACTCCATGTATTGTGTGCTGCTTCATGTCTTACGCTTAACTCCATGTATTGTGTGCTGCTTCATGTCTTACGCTTGACTCCATGCCCTGTGTGCTGTGTCATGGCTTGTGCTTGACCCCATGCCCTGTGTGCTGTGTCATGGCTTGTGCTTGACTCCATGCCTGTATGCTGTGTCATGCCTTGTGCTTGACTCCATGCCTGTGTGCTGTGTCATGCCTTGTGCTTGACTCCATACCCGTGTGCTGTGTTGTGTCACGGCTTGTGCTTGACTCCATGCCTGTGTGCCATTCCATATATCCCATTTTTCTTCATGCATGCCAAGTCTCATTTTGGACATATATCTGTTTTTTTAAAATTATATATCCAAAATTTCTTTGACTTACGAATAGATATCCATATTTTCCTTTTCTTTTGGATATAAAAAGCCTTACTTTACTTGTTTATGTCCAATTTCTATCAAATTCAATTCCCCTTTCTCGTACATCATCCTTGATTTTGGATATTTCCTGCTGTTTTCTCATAATTATGTCCAATTTCCATCTTGCTAAATTATTTTTTCACCTGCTCTGCTCTTCAT
>ERZ791919.1816-NODE-1816-length-17102-cov-4.276647_pt1 | contig 17102 bp, 24 predicted proteins | sample MGYA00510137_ERZ791919 | MGnify/ENA primary metagenome ERZ791919 (study PRJEB30046, sample SAMN00792059) | human gut metagenome | study: EMG produced TPA metagenomics assembly of the A metagenome-wide association study of gut microbiota in type 2...
AGTGTTTACACGGTACATTATGGGATTTAGCATATCCCAAGTCTATGCCCTTACCTTTACACTTAGTATAGCATAAAATAGAATCAGTGTAAAGGTATAAAATAAGAGCCTATTTCTAGACTCTATTTTTACCACAATTGAACTTGTTCGTTTGCACTTGCAGTCACCTTATAAATATAGATTGTATCAGAACCAACGTATTGAATTGTCTTAACTAATTCTAGAACAAGATTGGTTAGTTGATAATTTCCGTCACCATTTAGCAAACATTGTTTACCACCATATTGTTCACCTACAACATAGCTACTATAAGATAAGCAAGCAAGGAATAAATGGTTATTTTTACTTAGAAAATGCACAGTCGGTGTTTTAGAAATATAACCAAAGATATTTTTGGTTGGCTGAGTTTCCATAAATGGATTAATAGTCGTATACTCAATAGGTGTACTTAATTCTGTAAATTTAACATTTCCAATGTCATTACCTTCAACTTTAATAGATAAGTTATGACTTAAAGCATTGTTATTAAATAATAAACTTAGGGTATGACCATCGTCAATATATGCAAAATAAGCACAGTCACTAAATGCTAGAACACCATCACTGCTGACAGATATCATTAATTCGTGATATCTATCTAGCGTATAAATTCCGTCTCTACGTAAATGAATTACAAGTGTGTGATCTGCATATTGATTTTGAGGTTTAGCTGGTGAATTGTATTCAATTTCCAAAAACTTGACCATACCTTGGATAGCATTTTTATATAAATTACATAACTTTGACATTTGAGTTACCCCCTAAAATTAAGTTTTTCATTTTATTAAGAAATTCTGTATCATTTGTATCATACCAGTTTTCAAAATACCAAGGTACAACAATTTCAGCATTTTTTAATACTGGGTGATTAAAGCAACATGAATAAAATAAATATTGAGCATATGTGTTTTTAGTTTTATTTGTAATCTTAGTAAAATCATACTGCAAAGGTTGACACAAGAACTGTTCGTAAGGCAATACCCCACATTCTGTTACCCAGATTTCTTTGTTCCAAGCTAAAGTAAAAATTTGATTATTGATTTTAGACTGCATTTTATCTGGGTTTAAGTCACTTGAATAGAAGTTATTGCATGAAGGATAGAAGTTTACCCCTAGAATATCAAAGTTATTTTCAATAATAGCCATGTCTGAGGGTGAAATACTTGGTGAATTCCAGAAGCATTGAAATGTATCTGCTGTAATTCCAACTTTTAATTTGTTGTTCTTTTCCTTAATTTTAACTGCAAAGTCTATATGATTTTTTGCATCTGCAAATTGTTCATTGATAATGAATACAGTTTTCAAATTAGGGAAATAATCTAATAAAGGCAATGCCGTACTAATGTAGTTACTATCCACAGTTCCATGCACTTTTAATGAAGTGATAGGAACATTATACATTGTAGCATATTTATTAGCCCAAACAAATGTGTTTTGTTTCTGCATAACAACTCCATTGTCAATGTGGGCCAACATCTGACAACTTCCGAATCCTAAATCTCTAGCTAGCTTGATATATCCCGCAATATATTGCTCGGATTGTCTTTCATCTGTATCAAAGAATAAAGGACACATGAACTTACTGTTTTGAGTAGTAGCAAGTGTCAAATTCATAAGATTATTTTCAAGATTTCCAAGCAATTTTTCATTAATAATCTTTTCCAAAGTACCATCTTTAGCCATTTCATCTAGTTTTTTATCAATATTTTTTTGAATATTTAAGTCTAGAAAATAGTTGTTGATATAGTCAAAGGCTTTTTTCATATCATCTTGTAATAAATTATTATTTGTGATCAATTCATTCATATAACTTAGCATTTTAGCTAATAAATCTGTATATGATAATGAATCGTCATAAATAGCAGGTAATGTCTGTTGTACCCAAGCTCTAAAAGGATAAAGAGATTCGTAAGTATTGTGATTAATAGGCATTATTCCATACCACCTTTCTTTATATTAATTATACCATATTTAGTACCAAAGTTTAAGTGTTAATTTACTTTTAAAATCATCAATAAAAATCTGTTTTATATTAGCAAAACTTTCTCGATATTCCTTTAGCATTTTTGAATATGTGATACCACTGAATCCACTAATTGTTTCAGTACCATTTGTGTTATTTGTGAAGGTTGTAGTGCTTTTACTATTGCTTGTTCCTTCATTTGAATCTTTAGTAGCATTTGTTAAATAGTCGCCGTTTTCAAGCCCTTCTATGCTACCTTGCGGGGTGTCACTAAACATATTCCAACCGGTAGAAGAGCTTGTTGATTCGTTACTTCCATTATTCGAACCTTTTTCATTTCCCTGCGTTACACGTGTAAGGTTATAATTTACGAATGGGTCAATGATAGAATCTAAAGACTTGAACATTTTAGAATAATAATCCATATTTGTTTTCATCCACACTCTTAATTTTAAGTGCCATAAACCATATGTTTCATAGTTGATTTCATCCATTAGAATGGATTCCAGAATCCATCTTTCAAAGTCAGCCTTTTGCGTAGGGTCATAGAATGGATAGTCAAAATCAAATATTTTAGTACGTGCTATTTCAATTGCTTCATCCAGTGTGGATAAACCAACGCTTTCAGTTCTTCCACTTAGTGATTCTACAATAGTTTTTACTTGAATTGTATACTTAGCCATTCTATTCGCCTCCTTCAATTGGTTGGCCTAAAATTCCAGTTGTATTAAGTAGTTGAGCTTGAGACAAGATATTTTCGTTGACTTCAACTGTAATGTTTAAACCCTTCATTTTATTGTATTCTTCTAGAGCGTTTCTTCGTGACTGTAATTTATTTACAAGAATATTGTTCGTATCACCTAGACTGTTTCGTGCTTCATCTTGAACAAGTCTTTCTTTCTTTCCAATATTCATGTTACGAATTCCAATTTCTGTAAGTGCTTCATGCCACAATTCTTTTTTCATTTCTTGAATCTTATCTGCAATGAATGGTGCATCTGTCTTTAATACAGTAAATTCTTTTAAATCCAGTGATTTCGTACCAAAGACAATAGGTACGTTTCCATCATATTGAGCATAGATATTTAACCATGTCTGTCTATCTTCTTCGTTTGTAAGAATCGCTAAAGGGGTTTTTTGGGCGTTCATATTTACATTAATAACATTATCCCACTCCCATAATCTTTGCGCATAATAGTTGATTGTATCAATCGTAGGCATATGCGAAAATTTATCCCACATGATAACAGAATCTTTATTTGTTAAGTTTCTATTATATCCACCATAAGCCCAAGCGTGCCTTTTGTTTGGAATACCATAGATATTTAATGATCCATTGTAATTCCACATCGTGCATATATGTCCACTGTCTGATTCATCCACTTTAAAGTCTGGGTCTTCGCTTAATAATACTGAGCCTTGAGCTATCATAACAAGTTCCATAAATCTTGGGTCAATCGTTTCTGGCAAGTTGCCGTATTTGAATAAGGCCAGTGTCAAATCTAACAGTTGAACCCAGTATTTGTTATATGTCCATTTGTTTAGGCCAAGACTTGAAAAGAAGTTTCTATTATGGATATTAGGCATATTCCATGTATTCTGTAACTTGTATGGTTTACATCTGTTCTTCTTTCCCATGTGTTTACCTCACTTTCTATACTATTATTATACCATAAATAGACTAAAAGTGATACGCATAATACGTACCACTTTTAGACTGAAATGAATAATAGGAAGACTTCTAACATATTACTATGCCCATAATTATTATATCACTCTTGTACCCTATTGTCTAAACTATAATTACCAATCGAATCAAGATTTTTCCAGAATGTGATACCATTATCATGAATTGAATTTATTTGCCCCACCAACTGGGCTGGGAGACTGGCTTTTACATCACATCCAACTGTTTTTATATAGTTCCAATGTGGCCTGTTTTTAATAACTGGCATAGATAATGTATGTAATGCATACCCATATTTTTCAAAATAATCATCAATGATTCTTAAATTGCTTGGTTTAGCACAAAGACATTGGACATGAATCGTATTCTCATTGTTTGCACTCATCCAACTTGTGTTTACATTTCCAACTGCTCTTTGGCCTTTTACAGCCATGTCTCTATCTTGGGCTATCATACTGAACGCTTTGTTAAGATTTCCTAGTGCGTTGTTACCCATTGATATAGCATTTGTAGCTTCACTCTGAGCCAGTAATGCTCCACCTTCTGCACCTGCCAGTACTGCACCTCCACCAGCACCACCTAGTGCCAAAGAACCAGCAATACCCATACCAATTTGGCCAGCTACACTTAACGCTTGAATGGTTCTTGAGTTAGCCGTCTGAGCCAACCAAGCTTTGTAAGTGTCAATAGTGAATGCGCATTTTGGGAAGTTATTAATACTAATACCTTCATCCTTATTATTTACTAATCCCTTATAATATGTAGGATACACATAGCCTTCTGGGTTTGGAGTTCTTGTCATACTGATATCAAAACGGCATTTATCATTTTTAAAATCTTCATATCGTAATTCTGTTGAGTTACCACTAAAATTAGTTAGTTTCATATAGCAATATGGATACGTATACAATTTTTTATTTTTAGGAATATATCCACTTAGTGAGCCATCATCATGATTTTGTGGCTTATCAAATTCAACTTGTACGTGTTCGCAGTCGCCATGTACTCTATGTATTCCAGTTGGATCTCCACCAGTAGCAAAGAATCTCGGTAGCATATATGTATCAATGATAGTGTCGTCTGGGTTACTTCCAGTGGCTTTTACAAAAAATTCTTGATATTCTGCCAATGTTCCAAAGGCATAAATACTACCTGCGACATTTGTTTTATCAATTTGTGAAGTAACAAAACTGTCCTGTTCTTCACCAGTAGGCTTTAAAGTACAACATACAGTTCCAACCAAGTCTGTAAATTGAGTTATATTGTTTTGATAATTTACAATGTATTCTCCAGTATCTAATTTTTCATCAACAATGTTTGACCCTATTTCAGTGTCTTTTGTATGGGCACGTTCAATAAAGCATTTTTCATACGTAAAATCAAAATAATAAGTTTGCATAACATCCAGAATGAATGAAACTTCCCATGTTACATTATTAACCCATGTTACATCTGTCACGAATGCATAGAACCATTTATTTTCATAGTTAGTATTCTTAAACATCATGTAGGTAGCTTGTTGCATAAGCAAACCTTGTGTTGATTCTAATCGAATAGTTCCTTGTTGCTTGTTTTTTCCGACATAAGTGCATCTATCCCATTGAGCAAGTTTATGAGCGTACATATCATTATACTGATCCGTAGCATTATCATAATCCACCGTATTTTCATAGGTTGGTGTTAGTGAAATATTCTTTAAAAGTACCACTGTACTGTTTGGAATAACATAAGCCATATATTTACCTCCTTAAAATAAAAGGTGGGACCACCCACCTTTCTATTGCTATTGTACTGTGACATTAGCAGTACCCTGTTTTTTTGAATCTCCATTAGAAGTCGCAGTAACTGTGTAGCCTTGAGCCGTAGCGTTATTACCAATAGTAAGAACACCCGTTTTCTCGTTGATTGTTACACCAGTTCCGCCACCAGATACTTCCCAGTGCACTGTTTTATCAGCAAAATCAGAAGCCTTAACAGTAGCTTTCATAGTCAAGCTTGAACCTTTTGGCATTGTAGCAGCGGTTGGTGCAACGGCAACGGATGTCACTGTTGGTTCTGTTTCTACATACATAACTGCATTTGCAAAGTAACCACTTGCATATACTTTCCATACGTGAAGCCAGTTGTTTTCGTACATACCTTCTTGGTTTTTACGCATATCAAAGTACTGTTCCACATCGTATACCATAAAGAAGTCTTTGTCAACTGTTACTAAATTAACTTCCTTCAACTTAGACAACTGCTCTGTGCTTGGTCGAATATAACTTGGTTCACCAGCAAAGATGATATCCAATCTAGCCAATTCATCTGGTGTAAATGAGAAATCATCTAACACAATATAACGACCACTGAATTGTACATAATCCACATTGAATGCCTTTGCTAAAACTTCAACTCCAGACTGTGCATCGAATGCACTTGTTACAAACACATACTGGTCATTTTTTAACGCATAGTTCAATACACCAGCACTGTTATATTTTCGACTTGGTGTCATTAGCAAGTTAGAAACAGTTTTAACCGCCGTAATCAACTGTTCGCTAGTAGCATTCTTTGGAATGATTTGTTTATACATTGTACCATTTAGTAATCTTTGAACTAAAATATACTTCATGGCCAGACGTTCATCATACTCCATAGCCGTATACATTGTATCAATGATACCTGTAATTAAGTTCACAACTCCAGTACTTGAAGTAAACGCTTGTCGTAAAGTAGCTTGCTGAATCGTCTGTTTATAGAAAATCTGCGAGTTGATACGATACAACATGGATTCCACATCTGGTTTCACACGTTTTTCAACTTGTGATTCTGCCAGTTCTGGATTATATGCGAAAGGTTCACAAATATTAATAAAGATATCTTCAATAACTTCACCATATTCCAAACGTCCACGTTTTAAGTTAGACCAAGGATTTTGATATGATTTTGAAGAAATGATAACTAAACCAATTCTGTTTAATAGTTCACTTAGGAATGCATTCTGCCATCCCACATTTGACATAATCGCTTGACCAAACGCACGAATACTCATTAATGAATCGTTACTTGTAGCCGTAACTCCGTCTGCCATTTCATCACCAGCACTTAAAACATGTGGCGTGCCTTCTTCAAAGTCACCACCAATACCTTCACGAATTGTATTCAGAATATCTGGGGTTTTGGCATTCAGTTCTTTTTTAGTTGGTTTTACTGTCATAAATATCTCCTTTCCTACCAATCAACGTTGGTAATCTTTTACATATCTATTATAGCATATTTTTACTCTGTTTTAAATAATTCATCATAAGTTAATTTATTATCTTCCTCTTCTCCTTCTTCATTCTGCTCATCATGGACATCTTTAGGGGAGGGGTTATTATCCACACCACCCAAGAATCGCTCACGATATTTCTGTTTGAATTCCTTTAAATCTGTTTGGGCTTGTGTTAATGCTCGTTTTGTGGTTTCTAACTCATCATTGTTCGAATCTCCCATTGAATCTGAAATATCTTCCAGCAATGAAATCTGCTCATCGGTAGCATCTTCTCCAAACATTTCATTCACTTTTTTAATTAAATCTTCTTTACTTAATTTTGCCATTTTCTTTTCCTCCTTTTAAAATGGTCTACTCATGTAGAATATCCATTTTGATTTTTTCTTTTCTGGTACATCACTTCCTGGAAGAACTGGTTTCCAGTCCTTTAAATACTGATACCATTGTTCGGCCTGCGTACCTCTGATAGGTTGATTAGGGTCTGCCGGCCTTTCATAGTTGGCCAGAAACTCGATTGCCAAATCATAAGGTTTTCCAGTACTATGTGTAAACTCCTTGAAGCTTTCTGGATATGCGCTTGTAGCTATCCACTGCGTGTTGGTAGCCACTTCATAATTCATGCGTGCGCACTCACCATATCCAAAATTATCTATGGTAAACCCATTCTCACGTAGCCAGTCCAACACTTTGGTATAAGGTGTCCACTGTACAAGGCCATAGCCTTGACTTTCCGTAGGTGTACCATATGGGGTATCGTTCTGCCAACGGCAAGGTGAAATCGTACTTTCACTTTGCATATTACCAAGTACTCCACAACAAGCATTCAATGTCCATCCATATAATATATTCATTGTTCCATAGAAGCACTTGGCATTGTTCTTCATTTCATCCTCTGTTAATGGTCTTGAAGGTTCTGTTAAACTCGTGTTTGTAATTACCCATTGCAAAGTGTCATATACTGGTTTTCCTTTTTTGAATGTTGAAAATGTATGACCCATGTCATTTGCTATGACTGTATCATTCACATACCAAAACAATGTAGGAAGGACTGAGTCATTCAAAGCGTAACATTTGTTTCCATATCTACACGTAATACCATAGTATATTAAAGTCCCATTCACTGTAAATGTCTGGTCAATATGCGAATGATCTCCAGTAACCATACCAGTAACACCAGTATGTGCTATTAATTCACCTTGTTTGAAAGTAGTTTTCGTGGGCGGATTATTATCATGTGTAAAACTGAATGTTACTTGACGTAAACCACTCGGTGTCCATACCTTTTTATCTGACGTGTATATACGTGTATTACCGTTTTGGGCACCGTCTGAATATATTAAGTGACAATCACAAGGTGCGTACAAGGGCACATCCGTACGACCTGTAACTGCGCAATCGAAAGGGTGTCCACAACAATGTGAATCTGCATCTGGGCTTGACCATTGTGTGATATACATTGTTTCCATAGGAAACAAGCATACCTGATATCCTTTATAACTCAACTTCTCATTTGGTTTCATTGCATAACTCCATTAATTTACTGAAGCACACCTCATATCTTTCTCTGTTTGTTTTTCTAAATATGTTGCATGCTACAGTATAAAATTCAATATACCATTCCTTGCTCATTCCATCTGGTAAACTGTATGGTATATCTTTTTCTTCTTTCATTTGATATATGGAAGAAAAGCTACACAATTTCTGCCCACTTTTCTTTTCCATAAATCTCACTTCCACTTACGGCTACAAAATTTGTATTACCACTTGCCCCAGTATAACATACATACCTATGCCCGTTTCCAACCCATTTACCCCAGTAATGGACTGTATTTCCTTTATTGTATTGAGCAACAACTCTACCACATACTGGGTTCTGTTTTCTCACGTTGACACAATCAACAAGAAACTTAGCCGTGCCAGTTTCCAGAATAACATCCTTCATATTGAATACTGAATTGACTGGTTCTTCATCCAATACCACATCTGGCACTAGATACCCTAGAAAAGTCATTCCACAATACCCATTTGGATTTCCTTCTACATAGTCAAATAGATTTCCACCATAGTTGGACTGAGACCATGCTACGGTATACGTATCAATGATATCTTCACAAACTGCCACGTGGCCATACTCTCCATAAGACCAAATCATTAAAGCTCCTTTGCTTGCATACTTGCTTGGCTTAAGCCTTGAGTTGTGTGTTGTCCATAAGTCCTGCGCCCCATGCACACGTGTATATCCATCAATAGGAAACACTTCTCCCAGAATCTCAGATAATCTAGCGGTCGCATATGTGAAGCAGTTTGGCATATTTACACCAGTTCTCTGTATGGCATAAGACATCCATTCTGAATCCATAAGTCCTTGAATATTTGTTCTTTTATAAAACATTATTTTTCCTCCTTATATCCAATCAATGCTTTGATTCTATCTGGTAAGATATCTGGATTGATTTTTGAAATATTTTCGCAGATACTTACCACTTCTGTAATGACTGCATAACCACAAATAATAGGCAACAAGTCTTTTGCGAAAGGCAGCTCAAAGTACATTTCTGCATAGTTGAGTGCAACTCCTAATGCGTAGCAACATACGAACCCTACTTTCTTGAATAGTCCATCCCTTAGTTTACTTGATTGTAACTTTTCACCATCACGAACCGCACCAAGAATCCCAGTCACTAAATCCAAGCCATTGAAAATCATAGCAATACCAATTAGCAACATGACTACACCTCCTATCTTTATACCATTATTATATCATAAAAGTATGGTATAATTATAGTAGAAAGGTAGTGAAATTTATGAGTGAAAATAAATTCTATGATGGAACTAAAATCATGGGTATGAAAGATATCAATGGGAATACCCCAGAAATATTCATCTGCACTTCAAACCGTTCTGCTGGAAAAACAACATTCTTTAATCGGTATGTGTTTAAAAAATGGCTAAAGAAAAAAGAAAAGTTCATCATCCTTACAAGATTTGACTACGAACTTCCTAATATAGGTGATCGATTCTTTAAGGAAATACGAGAACTGTTTTTTCCAAACTGTTCTATGTTTACGGAAAAACGAGCTGGTGGAACTATCTATGAATTAATGGTATATCAAGGTGAACAGACCGAAAAGAAGTCTTGCGGTTATGCTATCGCATTGAACAAGGCGGACCAAGTTAAAAAGTATTCCCACTTTCTAGCTGATGCAACGTGTATCATCTTCGATGAGTTTCAGTCTGAAACTAACAAGTATGCTCCAGATGAAATAACAAAGTTCATATCTATCCATACTTCCGTGGCGCGTGGTGGCGGTAAGCAAGTCCGGTATGTACCAGTCTATATGATATCCAACCCAGTCACATTACTGAATCCATACTATCTAGCACTTGGAAGTGGTACTCCGTACTCCTTAATCAAACGATTGCAGTGGAATACTAAATTCCTACGTGGTGTAGGATGGGTCTTGGAACAAGGCTTCAATGAAAGTGCTAGTGAATGCCAAAAAGAATCTGGATTCAATCAAGCTTTTTCAAATAATGCGTATGTTGAATACTCCAGTGAAGGTATATATCTTCGTGATGATAAATCCTTTGTCGATAAGCCAAGTGGTAAGTGTGCCTATGTATGTACATTGAAATTCAATAATGTGAACTATGGTATATTTGATTATATGGAAGAAGGTTATTACTATTGCTCCACATCCTATGACAAGACTTCCCCATTCAAACTGGCCGTAACAAACTCAGATCACCAGATAAATTATCGTCTTCTTAGAAGCAACACGTTTATTATTCAGAAACTTAGAACAATGTATGACTGCGGACTGTTCCGTTTCAAAGATTTGAACTGTAAAGAATGCCTTATGACTGCATTGTCATATGGATAAAATAAAAAAAGGTACTCATTAGAGTACCTTTTATATTGTTACAGACAACTCAAGACCATGCGATATCTTACTTCGACTAGGTGTGTGGCACTGTTTTCCAAGTGAAGAGACCCACAATTTTCACCTCATGAATGAGTACGTCTGGCAATACCATAATGTGTAAGACCCAATGTTTCACGTGGAACACTGGGCCTTACAGTACGATTTTTAAAGAAAGAGTCTATGCGTGTTAAAGCTACAATCAACACACTTATAGTATAACATTATCTCATAACATAGTCAAATTTTTCTAACAGAATACCACCCTCAATACGATGAGGTTTTAAATTGCTTGGAACTTTCAATCCTACCTTGAAATCCTTTAGAGTTCTTCTTGTCTGCAAGAACTCTTTTTCTTTTTCATCTGCATCCGTAGGCACTTCCCCACCACTTAAAGATATATTCATCAGTTCCTTGCACCTCTTCCCCATGCCAGCGCACTTGATATCATAATGAGGTTCACAAGGTACTTCATCCTCATGTGTAATATGCTCTATATAGGTTTTCTGTCTCACATACACGGCTTCATCAAAATAGCTTTCACACTTCCAAGCGTTGAAGTCTGTTGGATGTATTCTAACACCCACAAGTTCTTCACGAGAACACATACAGTGAATACTATCTGTATCCGCATATACAAACTTTGGATTGACACTACCTGTAAAATTGTTCTGAGCATTTGTGATAGTAAAGTTTTTGGCATAACTGGTAATGGCACTTCCACAAGCAATATATCCAGTCTTCTTTTCATACTCAATCACCAAGTCATAGTCAATCTTGCCATCAATGATATTGACTACTTTAAAACTTGAACATGAGTTCGTAGCCATTTTACCGTAAAGATTGTTCAAGAAAAGTTTTGCCAGTTGTCGCATGGCTCCAGTAGACTTCATTTTCAAGTCTCGCCAAGGATTGATATAGTCATCAAAGATACCTGCTCTAGATTCAAAGTAACACCCATCCAGAATTTCAAAGTCCTTTACATCATAGTGTTTTCTAAAGAGTGCATAATCCGTCATGGTCAATGTAAGGGTAGGCCTTGCATCTACCTTGTTTCCGTCCTTGTCAATATACCCTTTATAATATTTTCCATTGATTTTAAAGTCACTCGTTTCCAGATATTCATTGGACTTGTACATTCCACTGTTCTTTATCTGAATAAATGGAAGCATACCTTTTTTCAATTTGAATCTGGTTTTAATACGCACGAAATAATACATATTGTCCCTCAGTGCTTCTGGGTGTATGAAATTTCCTTTCCAGAACAATGGCTGACCAATAGGATATGCATTACCAGATGATGAGTGCATAACGGAAGGGTATAAACTGTTTACATCACATACACATCCTTTTTTAAAAATTCTGTTCTCGCATCCTTTTACAACGTAGCACCATCCACCTCGATAGGACCTTCTAATATATTCATCTACATCCTTTGATCCAAACTTATCTTCATCCAGTTCTATCGCTTTTAAATCTGGGAACATTTCTTCGTAAGTCCACTTGTCATAGGTATGCTTGAACTCTTTCATACAGCACGTACCAATCGTCATGGAATCGTGTTTCTGTTCAAACATAAATTCAAGTGCTTCCTTTACCACGTAAACATCATTCTTAATATATTCCTTTTCTTCATCTGAAATGAAACAGTTAGGGTACCTGAACCCTTCGTATTCCATTTCCAATTTTTGATGCTTTGTCTTGAATGCTTTTCCAATTTCAGATACAGAGAAAGGAAGAAGTTTTAGACTGTCTCTAAACTCAATGTAATGCCCTTTCACAAAACAAGTGATGGAATAATACTTACCCATGTTAGATATACTGTACTTGATACTTCCATCTGGCATATCCTCGTTTGGAATCCATTTGACTTTGAACTCGTCCATTGTAGACAAATCCTCATATGCCTGCTTCAATTTCAGCTTTCCTAACAAATAGCATAACCAGAATGTACCATCAAACCCAAGATTATGATAATAGATGAGAACATCTGATTTTAAACTTATCAGATATTGCCATGTAGCTTCGATCGAATGGAAAACTTTTGCGTCCTCTGTATACAGTTCAACTACTGCACTGGCCCATACTTGGGTATCCTGCTGACCTTTGTATACAGTGGTTTCGAAGTCACCTACCAGTATTTTCTTCTTTCTTTTTCTAGCCATGCCTAAATATCGTCCAATCTGTCGCTGTTCGCTAAATCTTTTTTATAATTATAGCTTAGATTATCTGCATATCTAGCCAATGGGTCTTCTAGTTTGTACAGTTGACTTGTGTCACCAGTTACTAGACCAAGTCCACCATAGAACAACACATAACTGTCAAAAAAGTCTGCCAGTGGATATGACAATAGAAACTCTGCCAGTGTGTCTTCATCATAATCAATGAAAGTATCTTTTAAATAGTTGACTACATAATCAGCACCTATATGTGCAAGATCCTTAGAACTTGCTTCTGGGTTTTCATCAGCCATTAAATGCAATGCACTGTATAATCTATCAATCGCACTCTGTTTAGCACTCGACCAGTCAATGTATTCATCAGATAATTCAATATCTTCTACATCTTCAATTCCAGTCGCTATCGTTGGTTCTTTTGCTAAAGGGAAATTAGAGACTGCCTTTACTGGCTTTCTTCCGATTCTCTGTTTTCTTCCGATACGTGTTGATTTTGGCTTTACTTTCTTAACACTGGTTCTAGTGCGTTTCTGCTTTGTCTTTAACTCAAGATTTCCACCCTTGGACCTTGTCAATGATATTGTTTTCTTTGGCTTGTGACTTATTTTAGGTGCTTCAATTTTAACAGACCTTTTGTGTTTACGTTTCTTCTTGACATCAACTTTAACTTCTTCTGGCCTTACTCCTAAAGGGTTTGCAAAAACATTGACTATCTTTTGAGGCGGTTTATACGCTGGCCGTATTAGCTTTACTTTCTTTATGTTTATCGTCTTTCTTTTTGCCATAGGCTTTACCTCCTAGCTTATCGTACTTATATTATACTACAATTAAAGGGATAGAACCCTATCCCTTTTGTAATTTATCTTCTTCTTGATTGTGGCTTCGGTCCTTCGTCCTTTTGCTCATATTTTGTTAAGAAGTGCATACTGTCAACAATCAATGCGATTGAATAATCACCATTGTTGTTTTCAGTCGTAGCATGCGCCTCTACTGAAATTAAATCACCTTTTAAGCAGTAGTCACCAATGACCTTGACTAAACCTTCTCCAAAGGCTTTTAGGCCGACAAAATTAGTAATTTTGTTCCCTTTCTTATCCTTGTAACCAGTGTCCTGTGCTAGTGTAAACATCACTACAGTTCCTTTGTCGTTCACATAAGGGTCCTTTGTCAATCTTCCTTCAATAAATAATTTGTTCATCATATGCTTGTCCTCCTTTTTACATTTCTACTTTTTTAGCATATTTAATAAATGTATCTAACTCCATTTCATAGTATTCTTTACCATAAGATAGAGATAATACCTTAATTGGTTTATATCCCATTTTACTGAATTCGCTCATGACTTTATCCACTTTCAATTTGTTGTTGAATACTGTTGATACTTCACGAGTGTTGTTCGTATCATCATCAAACACCAATACATTTACAATTGTAGTATTAATGGTTCTCTGAATCTTGTTGTATAATACAGACATTTATACCACCCCTTTCCAAAAGCTTCTCAAGAAATGAATATTTGGCTTTCTGATTTTGTTTGTAAGCACACCTTCATTTTCTTCAATGTATCTTGCCATCCAGAAGTTGTCGTCCTGCGTTTTTCCTTGACTTCTTGCCGTTTTGAATAAACCGTATACGTATGGACTGATGGAAGCTGTATACATCCGAATGTCATTATAAGGTTTTCCTTCCATCATTCTGTAAACCTCGTTTGGATATAAGGAAGCACCTTCAACTTTTTGACTATCTTTAAGTTTGAAAAAATATACTTTCATTTCTTTTTCTCCTTTAATCGTATAATCTTCATAAATTCACCTAAAGGCATTTGTGAATATCTTGAAGGAATAATATCCATCCTAATTAATGTTTTAAACATAGTGTAGTACTCAACTGGTTTACTATTGAAATCAATAATAGCTTCTTCTAACAATACAGAATAATATTCATTAATCAGATGGTACGAATATTCATCTAGTTCTAATGTTTCACGTGAAACATCTGCGTACCATTTTAACATATGCTCTACACAACGTGTTTCATTACCAGATTCTCTTAAATAAATATTCATCATTACATCATAAATATATCCACCTTTTGTCAATTCATAAATAATCTCATTTCTGAATAAATCTAAATTATTTTTGGCTTTCATAGTATTGTACCTCCTTCTTTAATGAATCAATCCTGTAGGATTGAATGATAAACATAGCCCCTAATGCAATAGCCGTTGCTATTAGAATCTTGAATACACTAACGTGCACCAAATACCAGCATTTCTTGTCTTTCATCTTTATTACACCATTATAGACTGCTATAACATAGTATAATAAATACATACCAAACAAGAATACGAACAAATATTCATATTTCATTTTAACTCCTTTCTTTTGTACCTAAATACTAACATACTTTTATACTTTAATCAAGTAGAAAATACAACAATGTTTTAGACTTTTTAACTTTGTAATGACTCCTAAATACTTTGCAAACATCGTCAAAATTCTTTATACCTTGATTTCTGTTTGCGTTGAAAAGAAGTCTTAACTCGTCTTTCTTATCAAACTCAGTTAAGTCTTGTACGATGTAAATATCATATCCAATCTTGAAAAAGAAACGTGCATCATGCAAATTGATACGTGTTAGTGTAACCATCTGGTTGTGGTATTTAACGAACTTTTTATAGTGAATCATGATAAAAGCTCCTTCATGTATCTGTCATATACTGCGTTCAAATAAGCTAGTTCATCATCTGCCCACTTCCATGCGTGGACTTTATGTATATAGATATCATCCAAAACAAAGGCTTTTGTTTCATTATCTCCCACACCTTCAAAAACTTGTTTCATTTCATCAGCTAGATGAATCATGAAAGTGTTGGATGTTGGATAGTTATTCATCATCTGACATCCTCTCGCTTTCTTCCAATAATTTACTAATAGATATTAAATAGCAGTTTAATACTTCTAATAAGTGCATTGCTTCATCCTTAGTGATACAGTCATTATCAAAGGCCTTTGTAATAGCATCTTTATAGCCCATGATAATATACGCATCTATGCCTGCTTGAAAATATTCCTTTTCATAAAACCTTGTTATACATCTTGAATACTGAATTTCCATATCCCTAAAAATTGCTTCTGCATTTGCTGATAGTTTCATTTGTTATTCCCTCCTATGCATACATTTTCTTGTCTTGCAACTGTTTTGCTTGGTTCATTTCTCTAGCGTATTGATCTAAAAGTTTAGGTAACAATTCAATAACTATGTCATTTGTTCTGCATTCCATCCATTGTTTTAAATTGTCGATGTCAATACATTCTTCGTGAATGTATTCTAATCTTTCAGTCAATTCCTGATTTTCTTCTTCTAATAGTACGTATGATTCAGTTCTTTGAACGTCCTCTTTAGCATACATTAATAACTCAATTAATTCACTTTTCTTGAGTTTTGAAAGCATGACTTTTGGATCATAACTTTCAATATACTCATCATAAAGTAAATCCACTGGTTTATTCATAATATGCCTCCTTATAAATTCCATCTGCTACGCTTCTTTTTCGCAACACGTGACATAATCCAATAGCATTAAATAATACATTATCATATACTAAATCTCTATATTTATTGTATATTTCTTCCAGTACATAATCCCATTCACATAATGCAAACTCATCTTCTACAGTGATACCATCCTCTTTTTCAAGTTCATCCAATGTAGCCCACATTTCATCCAAGAATAAAGACATTTGACTTCTGTTCTTTTGTGTTTCATCATAACGGCCTAAAATATTAATGTTTTCTAGCATTTTAATTACCTCTTTCTTTTTACATCTTAATTATAAGATATTTTTGACTTTTTGTCAATAGTTATTTTTAACTTATTTTAAGTAGAATTTATATAGAATAGTTAGAATTAACTAACTATTCTACATAATAAACGTATACAGATTCCCTTAAGGCTTTCTTCGTGTATTTTTCATTTTCTTTACCTCTTTCTTTTTACACCTTAATTATAATCTATTTTTTACTTTTTGTCAATAGTTATTTTTAACTTTTTATT
>ERZ791919.1830-NODE-1830-length-16940-cov-4.616168_pt1 | contig 16940 bp, 13 predicted proteins | sample MGYA00510137_ERZ791919 | MGnify/ENA primary metagenome ERZ791919 (study PRJEB30046, sample SAMN00792059) | human gut metagenome | study: EMG produced TPA metagenomics assembly of the A metagenome-wide association study of gut microbiota in type 2...
CCTCGGACATTGTAAAATCTTCAATAAATCGGTTTATCTCCGATTCATAAGCAGAAGCCTCATAGGACGAGATTTTTTCGTATTCCTCGTCATACCAGCATTCCGGTTCTCTGTTGATTTCAAGGGGACAGCAGAACTTTAATTCCTGCAAATGCGTCTGCATATGATTTTCATACAGCAGTTTTGCGTTTGGAATAAACTGGGCATATCTTGCATAGGGAGCACCCTCAGACTCTATTAACAAGCCGTCGCCCTGTTGCTTGTCGTAGATTAGCAGACAATGATGTACGCCGTTGCCGTACCACATACTGTTAAGGTTTTCGCTTATGAGATCGTTATTGCACATCGGAGCGTGTTTTAGCCTTTCAAATTCTTCGGTCGAAACAGGCACAGCTTTTTCCACCACGCAAGTATACGTTTTGAATTCAGGTTCTTTGCGAAGCAGATTTGTGTTTATCACAAGTTTTTCGTTCATTGACATACCTCCGTTCGTTTTAGGTTTTCTTTTTAAAATAGTATAGCTGTTACATGGGTATCATCTCTTTCCTTAGAAATGAAAAAAGCCGATACTATTAGGTCGGTACTAATATAGAAGTTTTTCAACAACTATTATGTAAAGACCTATACAGCAGGCTATGAAACAAAAACAGGCGGATACTTCGTATAAGGTATCTGCCTGTTTTTCGTATGTATAGCAGATTTTCATCAAAACACGGAGAAAGGCTCTATTGATTTTCTGTCAATTGACTTTTTCACTTCTATCTGATATAATTGGAGAAACAACGAACGCTTTATGGAAGTGAGCACAGATGTTAACAATAGCAATATGTGACGATGATAAAAGTCAGACCAACTATTTGAAAAATATGCTGAGAGAATGGAACAATCAGATTATTATTACGGAATACAATTCGGCAGAACAATTTCTGTTCAGCTATCCCGACAAACATTGTGACCTTCTTCTGCTTGATATTGAAATAGGTAATATGAACGGTATGGAACTTGCCAGAAACCTGAGAGCAAAAGGTGATATGCTGCCGATTATATTCATCACTGGCTACTCTGAGTTTATGCAGGACGGCTATGATGTGGAAGCTCTTCATTATCTGCTGAAGCCTGTGGACAAGAATAAACTTTTTGCTGTGCTTGACCGGTATGCAGACCGTCACAAAGCATACCGCAGAGTTATTCTGCCTGTTGGTGATGAGTCTGTTTGTGTAAACTACGATGATATAGTATATCTTGAAGCATTCGGGAAGAAAACGCAAGTTACACTTTGGGACGGTAAAGAAGTTATCTGCACCTGTGGATTAAGCACTACTGCTGAAAAGCTTGGAAAAGACTTTGTGCCCTGTCACCGTTCCTATATAGTGAACATTGGATACATCAGCAGTATTTCCAAAACTGAGGTCACAATGGACAGCGGAAAAAAGATACCTGTTTCACGCAGATTATACGACAGCGTAAACAGAGCATTTATTGCATATTACAAGGAGAACCGGGAATGAAAACAGCTATTACTATCGCCTGTATTGCACTGCTGATTTCTGCATTTTTCTTGCTTCGCAAACTGTTTTATCATCTGGTGGATAAGCGTATTGCCCGGTTTCAGAGTGACCTTATCAGCAAGCAGACTGTGGAAATACAGAATATGTACCGTCAGATGCAGGAATGGCGGCACGATTACCGCAATCATATTCAAAATATGAAAAACCGCCTCGACGGTGACCAAGGCGAGCTGGAACAGTATCTTGATGAACTTGCCGATGATCTGACTCAAACTGATACTTCCATTCAGACAGGTAATGTCATGGCGGATGCTGTGCTGAACAGCAAGCTGTCTGTTGCGGAGCAAAAAAGCATTCAGCTCAATGTCAAGGCACACATTCCAAAAGGTATTGAAATGACAGATGTGGAAATGTGTTCCGTGCTCGGAAATCTCCTTGATAACGCTATAGAAGCGTGTGAGAAACTGCCCTGTGACAAGCGTTTTCTTCGTGTGTACATTGACAAGTTCAAAGGACAGTTTTATCTCTCAGTACAGAACTCCTCTCCCTCCATTCAGCGTGACAAGGGTATTTTTCGCACTACAAAGGCAGGCACTCACGGTTTTGGACTGTTTCGTATCGACCGTATTGCAAAGAAGTATGGCGGATATGTCAACCGTCAGTATGAAGAAGGAGTGTTTGCAACGGAGTTATTATTACCATTAAGCGGATAAATCTTACCTTTCGTTCCGTATATTTACCGTTCGTTCCGAAATCAACACAAACGGTCAATTTTGTGATATGCTGTGTTGTAAGGAAGTGAGAAAAATGAAACGTGTTAAGATCGCAAAATATACTAAGGAAAAACGAAAAAAGGTCTGGGATAATTACAATAAGGAACAGGCGAAGATAAAATACAAAACGTGGGAGAATATGCGGTATATTCTTTTGGAACTTTGGAAAAGTCAGCCTGTTATGTTTTTGCTGCTTATCGTGGAACTGATCTCGGCTGTGGTGAACTCGCTGCTTGGAACATTTATCAGCAAATATGTGGTAGAGCTTGCGCTAGGTACTTCGGAGAGAACAAAGCTTGCGGTTATATGCCTACTGCTTATCACAGGTGAGCGCATATCAAAATACATATGGAATGAAACAGCATCTTATCAAAATTATGTTGGCGATTACAAATTCCTTTGTCATATGATGCGAAAAATCATCCGAAAAAATATGTCAACAGATTACGAAAACAACGAAAGCTGTGACAAAAATGACGCTCTGAAAAAAGCGGAAACCGGGTCTGATTATATTACATGGCAGACCATAAGTACCATAGAATATTTTTTGATGGCGGTATTGCAGGCAGTAGCGTACGGCTCTATCCTGTCAATGCTTGATCCTATAATGCTGCTTATCGTCGGCGTACCTGCGATCGCAAGCTTTTACATTGAGCGGCACAAAATGAAGTGGATATGGAATATGTCAGATAACTGGCAGAAATACGACAGGGAGCTTGACTATATCCAACACGCAGGAGGCGGCTTTTCTACTGCAAAGGACGTTCGTGTTTACGGTATGGATAAGTGGTTTAATAAGCTGTTTGCACGGTCATATGCTAACCGCCTTAACTGGTATGAACAGCAGGACGAATGGTCGTTCAGGCATGACCTCGCTCGTGTTCTTATGATATATTTATCAAATTTCGCCGCATACGCCTATGTGATCTATATGATAGTGAAAGGCAATATCGGTGCAGGAGATTTTGTTCTTTATTTTGGCTCTATTTCTGAGTTCAGCTCTGCTGTCAGAAATGTTTTTGATAAATATTCGGGATTTAATTGGCTGTCAAATAACATTTCATATTCAAGGGAGTATCTTGATATAACAGACAAGGCTAATCGCAGCAAGGGTGAAAAGCTGCCCACTGGTGAATGTGAAATAGAATTCAGAAACGTAAGCTATAAATACAGCGGTGCTGAAAAGCCTACTATACAGAACATCTCGTTCACTCTCCACAAGGGTGAAAAGCTTGCTTTGGTGGGACTTAACGGAGCAGGAAAAACAACACTGATAAAGCTAATGTGTGGGCTTTATGACCCGACCGAGGGCAAGATCTTACTAAATGGCAAGTCTGTGAACAGCTATAACAGAGATGAATATTTCAGCCTTTTTGGGGCAGTATTTCAGGATGTTTCGGTGTTGCCTGTTACAATAGCAGAAAATGTTGCAGGAGCGGAAATTGACAATATTGATATGGACAGGGTGCATGATTGTCTGAAAAAGGCTGGATTATATGATAAGGTCATGAGCCTGCCTGAAAAGGAAAACACCCGTCTTGTGAAATCAGTTTTTGAGAATGCAACGGAGCTTTCCGGCGGACAGACCCAAAAGTTGGCGTTGGCAAGGGCATTGTATAAGGGCGGTTCTGTTTTACTCCTTGACGAGCCGACAGCTGCGCTTGACCCTATTGCCGAACAGCAAATGTATCTGAATTATGCAGACTTTTCAAAGGGAAAGTCGAGCGTGTTTATTTCACACAGGCTTGCATCAACACGTTTTTGTGACAGGATAATAATGATAGAAAATGGTGCTATGATCGAAGAAGGCACACACTCTGAGCTTATGAAGTATGGTGGAAAGTATGCTGAACTTTATGAACTTCAAAGCTCATATTACAACGGCGAGGAGGTGCAGACAAATGAGTGAGAATACAGAAACGAAACTTACGGCAAAAGAGAAACGTGAAATGATCAGACAAACGCTAAAAGCTGTAAATGCCGCAGACAAAGGCTTTGTGGCAAGAGATACATTTAAATACTGTATTGATCTTTCGGAGCAGTTTATATCCATTTATCTGTCTGCACTTGTTATTGACGGAATAGCGCAGGCTAAGCCCGTTGAAACCTTGCTGCTGTATGCAGTGATAGTGGTTGGTGTTCAGGCTTTACTTTCTGTAATACAGAGATTCCTATTCAGACGTAAGGATTCTCATAAATTTGCACGGGACACAAATCTACAAAAGAACCTTTGGCAGAAAGTAATGACAATGGATTATATTCATCTTGAAAGCACCGACACTCAGAACAGGTTTGCAAACGCACAGCGTCAGCCAAATAATAATAACGCAGGTATCAGTGCAGTCTGCAATTGTTTTAAACTTACCATAGGCGGACTTTTTATGGTGGTAACGGGCGTTCTGCTTATTATCCCAACAGCGTTCAGAAGTCCCACAGCGACAGCAGGTCTTGAGGGCTTTATTCAATCTGTATGGGGATTTATTGCAGTGGCGGTCATAACAGCGGTTCTGGAACTTATAAAATCGCTGGTGATAATTCCGAAATCGATACTTGGTTTTGAGGAGGTACAAAACGATAAAAACATAATTGCGGCAAAACGTGTTGAGATTTTTTTTAATCAGTATGTGCTAAACAATTATCGTACCGGAAAAGAGATAAGAATGTACTCTCAGCAGAGACTTATTGAAAAAGAGCTTAATATTGCACAGAAAACGAATTTTGACGGTTGGCTAAAAGGCTATAAAAAGGAACTGTTACCGAATTTTGTTTTTCAACTTGTAAATATTCTTACAAAGGTACTGATGTACGGCTTTGCAGTCATGAGGGCAGCAAGCGGAATGTTAACACCGGGCGAGGTTATTGCTTTTGCATTGTATTTTGAAAACATTTCGGCAGGCATTTCCGAAATATCCAACGGGTACGGACTGCTGAAAATAACACCCACATTCTGCAGAAAATATTTCGACTTTCTCGACATTCCCGACGAAAAATACAAGGGTACTATTCCCACCGAAAAGCGGAATGACAACGAATATGAGTTTGAATTCAGACACGTTTGGTTCAAATATCCCGACAGCCAAGAATATGTGTTGAAAGACATAAATCTAAAATGGCGTATTGGTGAGAAAATGGCTCTTGTGGGTAAGAACGGCTGCGGAAAATCCACGCTTGTGAAGCTGCTTTGCAGGCTGTATGACCCTACCGAAGGTGAGATAACACTCAACGGAATTGACATCAGAAAATACAAATACGAAGAGTATATGGAGTTGTTTGCTGTGGTGTTTCAGGACTCAAAGCTGTTTTCCTTCAGCCTTGCGGAGAATGTTGCCGCCGATACCGATTATGACAGCGAGCGTGTAAAGGACTGTGTTATTCGTGCAGGATTGGGTGAACGGCTCAATGCTATGGATAACGGCATTGAGACCTGTATTTACAAGGATTTTGACGAAAGCGGTGTAGAAATTTCTGGCGGAGAGACCCAGAAATTATGTCTTGCAAGGGCGATATACAAAGGCTCGCCTTTTATAGTTCTTGATGAGCCGACAGCGGCGCTTGACCCTATCTCAGAGCATGACATTTACACCAAATTTAACGGAATAGTTGGTACAAGAACGGCTATATACATTTCTCACCGTCTTTCATCCTGCCGTTTCTGTGATGAGATAACTGTTATGGATAACGGGCGAATTATTGAACGAGGGACACACGATAGTCTGATCGCCGAGCATAAAATTTATGCGGCTTTGTGGGCAGCTCAGGCGGAGTATTATAAGGATACGGCGGGAGAGCTGTTCGCTTAAAGCAGTATATAAACCTAAAGAAAATACCGCTGACATAATTGATCTTGTCTGCGGTATTTCTTTAATTTGGCAGGTAGATTGTAAATGTTCAGTCCGTGCAGTAACTCAGCCCATGTATGAGCTGGATATAAACGCACTCCGCACGATCCCGTTCCTCTTCCTCGGTAGACATCATGAGTTCGAGGAAATATGCCTTTGCTTCTTCGTAGTCCTCCCATACCTCTCGTTTGCTGTTGCATATGGTAGTGACCTTGCGTGTTCTCGGCATCGCTAATTCAGGTGTTTTCAACATAGCTATTACTTCCAAAAGTTTTATTGTGAATCTATTATAGCGGATAATCTCTCCAGAGTCCAGCTTTGCAGGATGATTGTAACCATTTTGGTGAAATGTGCACATATCAGATTTAGTGCTGTCGGGAAAACTCCTGGCAGCACTTTTGTTTTACGATCAATGCTTCAACTGCAAAACCTTACCTTGCAGAAAGTTTAACGGCTGCCAAAGCTTGTTTACTCCGTCCTTGATCTCGGCAATATCATTATTATAAATATATTCCGTGCTGTTTACACGGACAGCGATCTGATTGATATTGTTGGCAATATTTGTGGCGAGCTTATAAATCTTGTGAAGCTCGTTCTCGTCCATGTGGACGATGTATCCCTCAAAGATCATCGCACGAACAAATCCACTCAGACTGCTCATGCCACTGTTCTCAAACTTCTTCTTGATGGCATCAATTTCTGCCTGACTTACTCTTACCTTAAGGCATAGATCACGCTTGTTCTCGTCTTTCATCTTTTCAGTTTTCCTTTCTCTGTTTTTGTTAATTCGGGGTCGTAGGGGCAGCGCCCTCTGCCAAGCTTTGTATCATGTGAAAGTCGCTGTGTGCGCCCACATGATACCGAGCTTGCTGGGAGTCATTTGCCCCTGCGGGTCAAGATCTCATTTCCGAGCTTTTCAGCTCGGATTTTTTCTCGCTTATCGAGAATTGCAGCTGTGCGACTTCTTCTGTTTCTCTATCATCGTCGCTACTGCGATTCCCCATATTCACTATACCAAAGATTTCGAAATCCGTCAATGGCTATCCGAAAAATTTTTTAGGCAGTCAGAAGCGGCTTCGTCAAAATGACCGGGTGGAAATATTAGCGTAATAGCGTCATTTCATAATTTCGAATCGCAAATTTCCCCGGTTGATTGTTAATAGGCTATGAACAAAAGTTTGTGCGCATTGCGGCTTGTTTTGATACGGCAGCGCGCGATATAATGTGATCGTGGTCAGATCATTTGACCGCAAATATGCGTTTCATAAATATGTTGAAACAGAAAGTGAGGTGAATGCGATGGGGCTGTATCTTGAAAAGATCGAGGAGAATGAGAAGAGAATCAAGAAGCTGAAGGCGACGATCGAGACCAGCAAGGCAAAGCTCAAAAAGTTGTTAGACGAGAATGCTCACCTGAGCTATCTTGAGATCAAAGCAGAATACAACTGCGAAGGTCGTGAGTTGCTCGAAGTTCTTGCAAGAGAACGTGAGCAGTCGGCAAAGCTGAAAAAAAAACGGTCTGACCGATTCGGGTATTGATGCTACTGCGAAGTCCGTTGATGAGAAAGACGGCGATACCGATAACAGCGATGATAAATTCGGTCAGCAGATGAGCTTTACGGATAAGCAGAATCCTTACGAGGATTAACATATATCCGACAACAAGACGTGAGCTGTGTATGGGGCGGCAGCGATGCCGTTACGCACGGCTATATCAAAAACAGAAAGAGGGGCTGATAGAGAAAGCGCCCCCCTCGCTCTAAAAGCATAGAGAAAGAGAAGCTAAGGAGTACAAGCTATGAATAATAACAATACTGCCGTAGATAAAGAAAAGGCAGACAATCCTTTTACCACAAAGTCCGAATACAAAATTGGGCATACCTTTTATACAGTGACAACTGTATTCAGCCCTGTTTCAAATGAAAGTCTTTCGGAAATAATGAAAAGGCTGATTATTCGAGAAAGTGAAAAACTCCTCGGTGAATCCGGACAAGAACCCGAGAAGCAGGCTGTGTAACTTTGGAATATCGGCGCATTGAATCATGTGAAAATGCGCGCTATAATGATAACATAGCTTGCTGTATCTGTCGGAAAGGAAGGTTTAATATGACAGACAAGATAACAGCATTATATTGTCGTCTTTCGCAGGACGATATGTTACAGGGTGAAAGCAACAGTATCACCAATCAGAAGGCTATCCTCAAAAAGTATGCAGAGGATAATGGCTTTAGTAATACCGTTTACTATGTCGATGACGGAGTTTCGGGTACGACATTTGAGCGTGACGGCTTCAAAGCAATGATGGCTGACGTAGAAGCTGGTAAGGTCAGCACGGTCATTACCAAAGATCTTTCAAGGCTTGGTCGTGATTATCTGAAAACTGGCGAGTACATCGAGATTATTTTTCCCGATTATGATGTTCGCTACATTGCGATCAATGACGGAGTTGATACTTTAAAAAGCGAGAACGAGCTGATGGCGTTCAAGAACATTTTTAATGACTGGTACGCTCGTGATACAAGTAAGAAGATTCGAGCTGTTTTCAAGGCAAAGGGTCAGTCGGGCAAACCGCTTTCCTATCCGATTTACGGTTACAAAAGATCGGAAACGGATAAGAACCTGTGGGTGATTGACGATGAGACTGCCGAAGTAGTTCGTAAGATTTTTCGTCTTTGTATTGACGGCTACGGTCCGGCACAGATTGCCCGTATTCTCACGGAGGAGGGTATACCGACTCCTACGGCTTACGCATTATCGCAGGGCAGGGATAACGGTCACAAGAATGCTAAGCTTGATCGCTGGGGCAGTGAAACTATTTCAGGAATACTTGAGAAACCAGAATATTGCGGACACACGGTCAACTTTCGCACTCATGTAAAATCCTACAAAAACAAGAAGCGTGTGAATAATCCGAAAGAGGATTGGCTGATATTTGAGAATACCCATGAACCTATTATCACACAACAGGAGTTTGATCTGGTGCAGGAGCTTCGCAAGAACAAGCGCAGACCGACTAAACACGAAGAAGTCAATCCGTTTTCGGGTATGGTTTACTGCGCTGACTGCGGAAAGAAAATGTATCTGTGCCGTGCAACAAGTCTGACCGCCGATCAGGAGCATTTGAAGTGTTCAACATACTCCTTAGATAAGGATGCTTGCTCAGCTCACTTCATCAGGACGATTGTGATGAAAGAAATCGTACTGAGTGAGCTGAACAAACTGCTTGTGAATGTCAGGGAAAACGAGGAGGAATTCGTGCAGGCGGCTATGAATAACTCCGTTCAGAATCAGTCCTCGGAACTTTCTAAGGCAAAGAAAGCTCTGAAACAGTCTGAGAAGCGTATCGCTGAACTTGACAGACTTTTCACAAGGCTCTATGAGGATAATGTATCTGGAAAAATTTCTGATGAACGCTTTGCGATGATGTCGGCAGGATATGAGGTCGAGCAGAAGAACCTCAAAGCTACAGTAGCAGGGCTTACTTCCTTCATTGATACTGCCGAGCAGAAGTCTGCTGATGTGACCGCTTTCATTCAGGTGGTGCAGAAGTACGAAAATATAACGGAACTTACACCAGAGATCATGCACGAGCTTATCGAGAAGATCGTAGTTCATGCGCCTGACAAGAGCAGCGGTCATCGCACACAGGAGATTGACATTTACTACCGTTTCAACGTTGCCGTAGCGACTGCTGTCGCTGACAGTATGAAGTACGACAAAAAGAGAAAGGCTGCGTAGGATATTCTACGCAACCTTTCATTCAAATCATTAAAACTTCTTTATGAGTACCCGCTTTTGGTTTCTCTGTTTTAAGAGATACCAACAAAATCGGCAGATTCAATAAATTTGTATTGAAAACTTTGTGAAAGTTTTTTCATAAAAAATCGGCAGGCTTAGAGCAAAATATACTCAAAGTCTGCCGCTTTGTTTGACGATGTTTAATTGTTGAAGGTTCAGATCCTTTTTTTACGAAAAAGCATCTACGGTTTTACACCTGAAATTTTTACCCTCAAAACGCAAAAAAAGCTCGTAAATACGAGCTTTTCGAGGTGTGCATCTATTTTATTGCACAAGTTTGGTGACCCGTACGGGAATTGAACCCATGATTCCGCCGTGAAAGGGCGGCGTCTTAACCTCTTGACCAACGGGCCGATTTTTCGCTATGAGAAATGTGGTAGCGGTAACTGGATTTGAACCGGTGACACCCTGGGTATGAACCAAGTGCTCTAGCCAACTGAGCTATACCGCCATATGCGTTTCTCATAGCGACTTGATTATTATACACTATTTATACCCCGTTGTCAACCTTTTTTGCACAAAAAGTTTGGACTTTTTCGATTTTTGCCTTTTTGCACAGTATTGTGCTTTCGCTAAAAAGCAAATGCGTCATTTTGCATAATTTTTGTGTGCAGCTACAATATAGGAAGTGTATAATAAGAATATTTTACATGAATTTTGCTTAAAACTCTTTAACAGTTTGCCGTTTTGTGATATAATATATTAAATCAGTATAGATGTTTTGATATCATAATAAAAGGAGTATGGCACAATGAAAAATGTGTTTATGAATAGAGAGCTGTCATGGCTGAAATTTAATGAAAGAGTCCTTGAGGAGGCTGAGCGTGAGTGCGTGCCACTCTGTGAAAGACTTTCTTTTGCTTCTATCTATCAGAGCAATCTGGACGAGTTCTTTATGGTTCGTGTAGGCTCGCTTACTGACCAGATGGAGGTCGATCCGGACAGCAGGGAAAATAAAACAAATATGACCGCTAAGGAACAGCTCAAAGCCGTTATCGCTAGAGTGGGCGAGCTTAACGAGCGTAAAAATAAGATCTACGCTGACCTTATGAAGAAAATAGCCGAGCAGGGCGTTGCTCTTGTTGATTTTTCCAAGCTTACAGCGGAGGAAAATTCTCAGTTGGAACAGTATTTTCTCAATCAGATAGCACCGCTGCTTTCACCTATGGTGGTGGGCAAAAGACAGCCTTTCCCTTTCCTTAAAAATAAGGATATCTATGCCGCAGTTGTCCTTGAAAGCAAAAATTCCAAGGAGAAGCTGGGTGTTATCTCCTGCGGAAGCGAGGTCTTCCCACGCCTTATAAAGGTCGGTTCAACAGGCAAGTATATGCTTTCTGAAGAGCTTATCCTCCACTATGTACCTAAAATTTTCAAGGGCTACACCGTCAAGTCAAAGTCACTTATAAGAGTTACAAGGAATGCTGATATCGACGCTGACGCACTTTACGACGAAGATCTTGATTACCGTGAGTTCATGGCTGACCTTATTAAGAAAAGAAAGCGTCTTGCACCTGTCAGACTGGAGCTTTCAAGACAGCTTGATAACAATATCGTTGATCTGCTCTGCAAACAGCTTGAAGTGAATAAAAAATCTGTTTTCAGAAACAGCACTCCTCTTGATCTGTCATTCCTGTTCCAGATACAGGATATACTCAGACAGAAAACTGAGCTTTTCTATAAAAAGAGAGTTCCGCAGAGGTTTACTGCCTTTGACGATAACAAGCCGATCCTGCCGCAGATAAAAAAGAAAGACAGACTGCTTTCTTATCCTTTTGATAGCATAAAGCCTTTTATCAATATGCTCCGTGAGGCGGCTGACGATAAAAATGTGGTGTCTATAAAAATGACATTGTATCGTGTGGCAAAGCACAGTGAGGTGGTCGAAGCCCTTTGTGAAGCCGCAGAGAACGGCAAGGACGTTCTTGTATTGGTGGAGCTTAAGGCGAGATTTGATGAGGAAAATAATATCGAGTGGTCACGCCGACTTGAAAAGGCTGGCTGTACTGTTATCTATGGTCTGGAGGGCTATAAGGTACATTCAAAGCTTTGCCTTATCACAAAGCGTTCAGGCACAAAGACTGAGTATTATACTCAGATAGGCACCGGAAACTACAACGAGAAAACTTCAAGACTTTATACCGACCTGTCTGTTATGACCTGCGATAAGGATATCGCAAAGGACGCTATAGACGTGTTCAATGCTCTTGCTTCTGACGATACTGTAAAGAGCGTTGACAAGCTTCTTGTTGCACCGAATTGTCTGCAAAACAAGGTGCTTGATATGATAGACGAGCAGATAGCCATAGCACAATCAGGGGGAGAGGGCTATATAGGCGTGAAGATAAATTCTCTCACTGATAAGAAGATAATCGACAGATTTATCGAAGCTTCAAGAGCAGGCGTTAATATAGACCTTGTGGTAAGAGGCATATGCTGTCTTATCCCAGGCGTTGAGGGCGAAACCGACAACATCAGGATAATAAGCATTGTAGGACGTTTTCTTGAACATTCCCGTATCTATATGTTTGGCAAGGGCGAGGAAAGAAAGATATATATTGCTTCCGCAGACTTTATGACAAGAAATACCCTCAGACGTGTTGAGGTCGCTGCACCTATTCTTGACGAGGATATCAAGTCTCAGATAAGCATGATGTTCGACAAAATGCTTGCAGATAATTGTCAGGCAAGAGAGCTTGATTCTGACGGGGAATATACCCTTGTTTCAGACGGCAAAGAGCCGCTCAATTCTCAGGAACTTTTCTATGACCTTGCCTACGAAAGAGCTTCAAAGGCGGAGGTCGAGGATAAATGACCATATTTGCCCTGAAGGGTTCACTTGAAGAAATAACACCGGCACAGCTAAGCGAACAAACTTGCTCGGCTGTGTTTATTACCGACTCTGCTCACGCAGAGGAAACCCTCAGAACGGCGAACATAACCTACGAGGGCGTGATATCCCTGCGTGACGTTGTGTTCTGTAAGATAGAATCACAGCCTTTCTGTCTGGCAGGCACGCTTTCTATCCCCAAGCTTCTTGACATAAGGGGAAGCCGACACAGGATACAGTTTTTTATTGACAACAAAAACATGGTGATAATAGACGATGAGGAGTTCTCGCTCAGGTTAGTCCAACGCATACAGAGAAGCAGGCATAATCAGGGAGAGAGCAGGGAGCATTTTATCTACAATTTTTTCAGCGAATTTATGCTCCGTGACACCGAGCTTCTTGCGGAACATGAGCAAAAGCTTATGGAGCTTGAGGAAAACGTAAACGATGGCAAGACGGACGATTTTCTTGAAACCATAACGCCTATCAGAAAAGAGCTTCTTATTTTGAGAAGCTACTATGATGAAATAATGGATCTGGGCAGAGAGCTTGAAGAGGACGAGAACGGCTTCTTTGAGAAAAAGCAGAAAAAATATTTCGGCACTATCTCAGACCGTGCCGACAGGCTCATGGGCAGAACTGTACATCTTCTTGAATATGCAACGCAGGTGCGAGACGCTTATCAGTCCCATGTCAATGCTCAGCAGAACAAGAATATGGAGTTTCTTACGGTCATATCCACTATATTTTTCCCTCTGACCCTTATCACGGGCTGGTATGGCATGAACTTTCAGAATATGCCCGAACTTAAAGAGGGTTATCCGGGTGTTATAGCCCTTAGCATAATAGTAGTGATAGTGTGTATAATCTTTTTCAAACGAAAGAAAATGCTTTAAGGCGGACTTTGTTCCGCCTTTTTTCGTGCTAAAGGTCAGAAATGGCGGTAAATTCATATTTCACCTCTTGAATTTGGATAATAATTGTGCTATAATAACTTTATGTTTGCGAAAAGAGGTGACTTGTCTGAATAAAGAATTACTGCTATTGCTGTTGAAGCTGGCAGCAGGCTGTGTCGTAATAATGACCTTTATCGTCATTGCCTGCCTTATCACTCCAAAAATAGCACGATTTATTGAAAAACGTCACCCTGAGCTTGCCGAAAAGGACGATCCCGAAAGGGTGGACGGTGAGAATACAGGGAATGATCCTGAGAACTATAAGGTACAGGGCATATTTGATAAGTCCCACATTGACGGCTGGGATCCCAACTATAAGATATATAACGAGGATATCTATGCTCTTAATTTTAAAAAGAAAAAGAGGAATGTCAGCAGTGAAGCTGTTAAAAAAGACGACGGCGACAAGAATAATGACAATGCCTGAATGATATAAGAAAGAGGTTTTATAAATGGCTAAGGATAAGAAAATGGTTGATGCGATAACCTCCATGGACGAGGATTTCGCAAAGTGGTATACTGATATATGTATGAAGGCTGAGCTTGTTTCATACACAAGCGTAAAGGGCTGTATGGTAATAAGACCTTACGGCTACGCAATATGGGAGAATATCCAACATATACTTGACACAAAGTTCAAGGAGCTTGGTCATGAAAATGTTTGCATGCCTATGTTTATCCCTGAGAGCCTGCTTCAGAAGGAGAAAGACCACGTTGAGGGCTTTGCACCTGAGGTAGCTTGGGTAACATACGGCGGAAGTGAAAAGCTTGAAGACAGACTTTGCGTAAGACCAACGTCTGAAACGCTTTTCTGCGAGCATTATGCTAATATAGTTCATTCCTACAGAGATCTTCCTAAGCTTTACAATCAGTGGGTATCTGTTGTACGTTGGGAAAAAACAACAAGACCATTTCTTCGTTCAAGAGAGTTCCTGTGGCAGGAGGGTCATACTATCCACGAGACACCTGAGGAGGCTATCGAGGAGACAGAGAGAATGCTCAACGTATACGCTGATTTCTGCGAGCAGCAGCTTGCTATGCCGGTTGTAAAGGGCAGAAAGACAGAGAGCGACAAGTTCGCAGGTGCAGAAGCAACATACGCTATCGAGGCTCTTATGCACGACGGCAAGGCTTTGCAGGCAGGCACTTCGCATTACTTTGGCGATGGCTTTGCAAAGGCTTTCGATATCACTTATACTGGAAGAGATAATAAGCTTGCACACCCATTCCAGACATCATGGGGCGTTACGACAAGACTTATCGGTGCAGTTATAATGACACACGGCGACGATAACGGACTTGTTCTGCCACCTGCTGTTGCACCTGTTCAGGTAGTTATCGTACCTATAGCACAGCACAAAGAGGGTGTTCTTGACAAGGCTAACGAGCTTTACAACACACTTAAAAATGCAGGCATAAGAGTTAAGCTTGACGATTCAGAGCAGTCACCTGGCTGGAAGTTTGCACAGTATGAGATGAAGGGCGTTCCTGTAAGACTTGAAATTGGTCCAAAGGATATTGAGAACGATCAGTGTGTGCTTGTTACAAGACACAACAGAGAAAAGGTATTCTGCAAGCTTGGTGAGCTTGTTGAAACAGTAAATGAAAGACTTCAGGCTGTTCATGATGGTCTTTATGCAAAGGCTCTTGAAAACAGAGAAAGACGTACCTATGTTTGCAAGACACTTGACGAGATAACAAAGGCTCTTGAGGAAAAGGGCGACGGCTTTGTTAAGGCAATGTGGTGCGGCGACGAAGCTTGCGAGGATAAGGTAAAGGAACTCACAGGAGTAGGTTCAAGATGTATCCCGTTCGAGCAGGAAGAGATAGCAGATACCTGCGTATGCTGTGGAAAGCCTGCGAAGCATATGGTGCTTTGGGGCAAGGCTTATTAATAGGCTTTTTGGGATAAAAAATATCGGGTGGCTGTCAATTTGTTATTGGCAGTCACCCGTTTTTGTTTGTGATTTTTAGCTGTTTGCCTGGACAAGACTCTTTATTATCGGTATGATAAGGCAGAGCATATATACTATAGTGGCAGGGTTTGTAAAGACGTATCTGCGACATTCTTTCGGTGTAAGCACGTTTTCGCTGTCATCAATGATAAGCTTTTTAAGACTTGTGAAAAGAACCATAAAGCCTACCAGACCTATGACTATCTCAGCAACGCTCATGAAGGTTTCATAGTGTTCAAGTCCTATCGCATCAGATATGGACGAGAAGTTTGCAAGCAGATTGTTTAGACAGTGTATTATAACTGTTGGCAGTATCGAGCCGCACTTTGCGGCGATAATAGCGTAAACAAGTCCTGTGCCGAATGCTGAAGCCGCCTGAGGGATATTTCCATGCATAAGTCCGAATGCAAGTGCCGAGAAAAGCACCGCCGCACCCCTTCCGTATGGGCTTAGAGCCGTGAGGATCGCTCCACGGTAGATAAATTCCTCCACGATAGGGGCTATTATCACAACGTATGAGAACTGCACTATTACTGCAAGGGCAGAGGGCTGATGAATGGAAAAATCGCTTGTGGGAACTGTCACTCCGTTTTGACCAAGTATACTCGTGAGGATAGATGTGAGCTGTGACAGCAGAATGTTTATCACAAAGCAGGCTGAAAACCATTTTAACCCTTTTACTGCCGTGCCTTTTTTAGGCTTTATGAAGCTTGATTCTCGTTTTCGGAAAAGTATAGCAAAAACTATCCCAAAAACAAGCACGCTCATAAGAGTAATAAACAAATTTGCCGTCATGGAAAAAGTAGTTGAGCTTATAAAAGCGGTCTGCTTTTTCAGATAGCTGAGAACTGCCGAGTAGCTAAGAGTGAATTTTCCTGAGTGGTAAGTGTATGCAACGTAAAAGAATAACACTGCGAATATCCTGTTTAGCAGGTTGTATAAAATGAGCAGAAGTGAAATTTTCACGCAATCTATAGTAAGAAGTTTCTTTTCCTGCTGCTTTTCAGGGGTCAGCAGAGAAACAGACTTTTTGGTAGTCAAATATTATTCCTCCCTTGTTCGGTCTTATCTATATATTATAGCACATAACATGGTGCTTTTGCAAATGGTATTTTGTCAGGTATGTGATGAAATGTTATGGATTTGTAAATAAATAAGAGAAATTTTGTGATAACTATTGCATTTTATCAACCTTGTTGTATAATATAATTAGCACTCAAATAGATAGAGTGCTAATTATATGGAACAGTATTCAAAGAAAGTAAAATATTATTAAGGAAAGGT
>ERZ791919.1836-NODE-1836-length-16896-cov-5.324624_pt1 | contig 16896 bp, 8 predicted proteins | sample MGYA00510137_ERZ791919 | MGnify/ENA primary metagenome ERZ791919 (study PRJEB30046, sample SAMN00792059) | human gut metagenome | study: EMG produced TPA metagenomics assembly of the A metagenome-wide association study of gut microbiota in type 2...
CAGCCCCGCAAGCAGGAGCGCCAAGGTCGCCGCCAGCGCAATGAGCCCTTTGATATTCAGGCGCGATTTACGGTCATTCTTCGGCTTCTGACCGTTGTTCGCTCCTATGCTGTCGATAAGCTCCTGCATCTTCCTGTTGAATTCATCGCTGAACTCGACCTCGATCTCGGATTCATCGGGAATATTTGCAAACTCCTCCGCTATCACCGTGCTGAACACCATATTGAATTCACTTCTCGTCATAGACATTCTGCCATTTCTCCTCTCTTTAACATCTCCGCAAGCATTTTTTTGCCCCTGTATATCTGCTTACAAACCGTGCTCTCGGTACGATCGACCGTACTCGCAATTTGCTCGACCGACAGATCGAGCACGATTTTATAATAAAGCACCTCACGATATTTATCGTCGAGCGAGCGAATCGCGTCGAGCAGCTCGTCATACTCGACCTTGGCGCAAACACTCTCGACGAACACCGAATCATTGAACTCCAAATTGAAATCAATAAACTTATTTTCGCATTCTTTCTGTATCTTTTGCCGCCGAAGCGTGCTGATCGCCTTGTTTTTGGTCGCCTTGAGCATATAATTTTTCAGATCCGTCGGGTCCTCGATCTTGGTTAGGATATCCATATGCGACGACGCGATCGTAAAAAAGACATCCTGGACGACGTCTTCGGCGTCATCCATATTGTGTACTACGGAATCTGCGATGAAAACCATCTGCTTCCTGTGTTGGTAATAAACTTCCTCAAATCGTTTTCTTTCAACTTCCGTGCCGATCGTGTTTAGATACAGCGATAACATTAATATCATTTTCTTTCATTGTAATATTTTAGCTCTTACACCATATGTTATCACAAACATTGCTAAATTTCAACATGTTAGTGCATATCTTTTAAAATAATTTGAAAATTTTTTCATCCGGAGAATTCTGAATGCGTCGTATAGGCCGATAAAGCAGCAAAAGCAGCATATTTGCTGCGGAAGTCAGATATACAGCATAACCGAACTGAGAAGCATCTCCCTTCTCGGTCTTATTGCTCATATACACTTTTTGTCACTCTGCGGTCGATGACGCGGCGGCTGACGGTGAAATTTATTCTTGCATTTTGGAATTTTTTCTGATATAGTAAACATGAGGAGGTTGTTTTTATGAAAAACACAATCAAGAAAGTTATTTCTGTAGTTCTTATTTCCATTATTATTCTTACGGCTTTTTCAGCGGCTCTTTCCGCATTGGCAGCCGAAGAACCGCTTCATAACGAGCAAAGCAGCGTCGATTTCTCCGAGATGAACATGATAACCTATCTTTCAAGCGTCGGGTCGGATTTTTACACCAATCGTGACTATTCGGACGGCGGAAACACTTCTCTTGCAACCGCCTATCTAAGCTCATGGGCAGGCCCCGTAAGCGAAAACGCTCACCCGTACAACGACTCATTATACAGCAAAGCTGAATACAAAAAGCTGAACAACATTGCCTATTTGGACAGCGTTATCAAAATTGACAACGATATCAACGCCGTTAAATCCGCCGTAATGGAATACGGCGCGATCTATTGCGGGTTCACTTACACCGACAAGACGACCGATGATTTTAATTATTGCACTCCCCTGCTCTACAAAACAGAGGACGGCGAAGAATGGAAGAACCACGCCGTAACGATGGTCGGGTGGGACGATAATTACCCGAAAGAGAATTTCCCCGTTCAGCCGAAAAAGAACGGAGCTATACTGTGCAAAAACAGTTGGGGCACGGATCGCGGGTATGACGGATATATCTATATCTCATATGAAGACAGGATATTCAGCCCGTTATCCATCAAGGAATTTGCCGCTTTTACCGTTGCGGATAAGGACTGCGGATACAACAAAATTTATCAATATGACGAATACGGTGCAAACGGAGCGTTTTACGGATTATATGACAAAATAGATTACGCATTCAACGTGTTTCCCGAGCAGGGCAAGGCACTGAACAGCGATGAAACCCTTAAAGCCGTTTCGTTCCATACGACCTTCAGCAACACCCGCTATTCCGTATATCTTGTAGAGGATTATAGGAATCCCGAGGACGCAAGGCTCGGCAGCCGTAACTCGAAAGCTGTTAAAATAGCTTCGGGAAAGGTTAGCAATCCCGGCTATTCGGTCATTGACCTTGACAGGGAGTATACGCTAAAAAAAGGCACAAGATTCGCCATAGTGCTAAAGCTCGACGGCGCCCTCGCCTTAGCGGAGCAGTACACTGCTGAAGTGTCATATGTGCCGGGAGTTCGCGGAAATCGCGGCGAAAGCTATTATTCCTCGAAAAATCTTATCATCGACCTTTATGACAGCCTTGAGAACTCAAACTGGTCGATCAAGGCTTTCACGTCATACCACCCAGACAGAATGATGGCTCCGGGCAAGGGGCTTAAAAGCTACTTCGGTATTGACAATGAGAATCGAGAGTATTCCTCAACCAAAACTTACTCAATAGAAGAAATACAAAAACTCGGCGGCAAGATCAATCAGGATTATATTGATTATCTTAAAAACCCCGACGGCGGCGAGCTCATTCCCTCCCCGCTGAAATACAGCTTTGACACGGCATCTCAAAAGGCGGTATCTTTGCCCGCAAAATACGATCTGCGTGATTACGGCTATGTTTCGACAGTCAAAGATCAGGGATTTCTCGGCAGCTGTTGGGCGCACGCAGCGCTCGCTTCACTCGAAAGCAACACTCTGAAAAAATACGGCACAGGCGACGGGATATTCAGCTCTTATAAAACCGTCGAAGCGAGAACTCCGTGCTCAGCGAGCATCTCTTCACCCGGCGGAAAAGAAACCTTCAAATTCACTTCACCGGGCAGTGCCGAATACACCTTCGCTCTCAGTGAAGGCGCACAGGGAACGATTTATTCGCCCTTCGGCACAGTGCTCGCAAGCGGCGGACAGAGCATAACCTGTTACATAGCAAAGGGTGACTCCGTATTCCTGACCGCGGGCTTTTCGAGCAACTCCGCAACAGGCGTAATCACCGTCACGGCGGATACCGAAACTCTGTATGACGAGCGGACTTCAACAAGGATAGAGGCCGGCGACTGTTTAAAGAGCCGCACCTCCGGCGATTCGTACAGCATCTTTTCCGTTGAAAGCGAAAGCTACTTCAGCGGATATTACAGGATCGTCTGCGGCGGGGATATCGACATAACGGTTAACGGCAGTGAGATCGAGCCGAACAGGTATTATTATTTCTCCGTTTACACCGATTACAGGTCCTACGAAGGCGATGAGCCTTCTACGCGCTCTATGCATATCGTGGTAAATTCCCCCGACGGCAAAGAGGTCGATTTTGAGATAGAGACCATGAATTATGCCGAATATATGTGTAAAGACAGCATTGACATCGCCCTTAACGAAACGGTGTATGTTGAGGTCACAGAAGATTACGAAACGGTTTATGCATTCAGATTTGTGCCGGAGAAGAGCGGATTTTATTGCGCTGAGAGCGACAACGGGATTCATGTCAACGTGTTTGACGCAGATAAAGAAAGAGTTGCCGCAAATAAAAGCAACGGATATTCATATTATCTGAAGAAGGACTGCGAATATTATTTCGGCCTTATCTGCTATGAATCCGGCAATTTTTACATAGCCGAATATGACGGCAGCTCACACAGCGTTGAGCTTAAAGAGAATGAGCCGATTGATGACAAACTTTACTCGTCCACAGCTTGCCACGAATACAGCTTCACGGCGGAAGAAGAGGGCAATTATCGTTTTATTATTCGTGATATTGACAAGAATGACTATACGATAGAATTAAACGACAAAAATGCAAATGCAACGTTCATCAACGGCGACGCTTATATCTACACATCATTTGATAAAGGCGAGAGAAAGACTGTTTCGGTCAGATTAGCCGAGGATGAGAGCGGAACGTATTGGTTCGGGCATAAATACACCGTCTCGGTCGAGCGCTCCAAGGGAACATCCTTAATGGACGATGCTCCGGAGATAGCCTCCGGTGACTCTGTCACAGTATCGGATATGGCGCCTGTTTATAAATTTGTCGCTCCTAAGGACGGCGAGCTTGCTTTTGAAGTGACGCATACGCCTGCCGATGATGATGACGTCGGATCGGTATGGATGTATCTTTATAACGAATCCGTCGGCACACCTTATTATGAACATTCGTTTTTCAGAAAGCTTGACAGATTGACCTACGTCGTAGACGGAAAAATCGAATTTGAAAAAGGCAAAACATACTTCATTTATTTTGAATGCGGCGGTGCCTCTTCTTTCGTTTTCAATGTCAAAGAATATGCCGACTATGACATAACCGAAACCGAAACACTGACGCTTGATAACACAGTGAATGTTGCGTCCTTAAATTGCCCCATAAGCGTTCCCGTTTCTATTGCTCCGCGCGGTGAAAATATAGGAAATATAGACACGGTGTATTTTTACATTGAAAGCGTCTATACCGACAGCACGCTCCGATTCGAAAGCGATTCACTTCCATATTTCGGATTTGATTTTATTGGGCAAAACGATACTGATAAAGGCACCTTTATCAGCAAATGGAAATTGGATATTTCCGAAGGCACATTCGGCTCAAATGACAAAGAAGAAGGCACCTTGTTCATTGAGGATAACGGCGAATACAACATATGGCTCGGGCTCGACTATGCGACCCACCGAAGCTATTTTTACCTTCCCGACTTCGTGCCGTACAAATCAATATATCGAATCGATTCTCACGGCAGTAATGTGGTCAAATGGACCTCATCAGACCCGAATGTCGCAAGTGTTGATGCAAACGGAACGGTCGTCGCCCGCCGAATAGGATCAACGGTTATTACCGCCGTTTTTGAGGACGGAACAGTCGACTCGGAGACCCTCTATGTCAAATATGCGTGGTGGCAAACGCTTATCAGGATATTCCTTCTGGGATTCATATGGTATTAATACAGCCGCACATAAAGCTCTTAAAATCAAAACAAGCGGGAGAGTTAGGCCTCTCCCGCTTATAGTTTTAAATCGTTTATGTGTTAAACGTTAGACAGTCTAACAGCTTTGGGTGCTTGCTCAGCCGATGAAATTCGTTGCGACGCGCGGTTCCTTTTCAGGCAGACCGTATTTCTCACTACCGAGAGCAATGCTCTTCATCAGGAACGTCATATTTCTTGCGAGAGTTCGCATAGTCTGCTTGCCCTCCTCGTCAAGCTCCGCCTCGCCCTTGACTCTGCCGTGGATGCTGTTCCAATATTGGCTCGAGGCTATCGGCATATTGCTAATAGTGAAGTATTTATTCAGCTCGTCAAATGTCGCTGAGCAGCCGCCTCTTCTGGCGCAGACGATGCTTGCGCCGACCTTCATCGTCTTATCAAAAGGAGTGCTGTAGAAGAGCCTGTCAAGGCAGGCAATGAGCGTAGCATTCGCCGACGCATAATAAACGGGGCTTGCGACGATAAGACCGTCCGCGCTCTCGAATTCGCCCGCGAGCTCGTTGACGGTATCGTCTATCGCACATTTGCCGAGCTCTGAGCATCTGCCGCAGGCTATGCAGCCGCGAATATCCCTGCCGCCTATCTGCACGGTCTTGACCTCAATGCCCTCCGCTTTGAGAACATTCTCGACTTCACGCACGGCGACGGAAGTGTTACCGTTCGCTCTCGGGCTGCCGTTGATGATAAGGACTTTCATATAATCTCCCTTTCCGTTGATAAAAAGCGGCCGCCTTCGGTGACCGCTTTAACTATGTTTACTTTTTCAGAATGAATTCGCCGTTGGTGCCGCCGAGATATTCGCCGTTCTTCATGACGGCTTTACCGTTGATATAGACGCTGTGGATGCCGCCGGGGGCTGCGTCGGGGCGGGATTCGTCAACGCTGAGCTTTGCGGGGTCAACAATGCTGATATCGGCCTTATAGCCTTCTCTGAGGTAGCCGCGCTCTTTGATGCCGTAGCGGTCGGCGGTTGCGCCCGTCATCTTGCGGACTATCTTCTCGGGGGCGATATTCCAGCGCCTGCCGAGCAGGAAGAACTGCGGGAAGGTCTGGAAGGTCGCGATATTCTGCCTCCCCTTCTCCTCAACCCATGCATCGGTCATGAATACCGACATATCGTCCTCCATGAGCGTACGCACAATCGTGTCGTTGTAATATTTATCGAGATAGATCCTGCCTGTGCGGTCGGAGAGCTCAACGAGCTTCAGATACATATCCAGTGGCTTCACGCCCTCCTCTTCGGCGAGCTGAATGACCGTTTTGCCCTCGTATTCGGGGTGATCATCACTGATATACGCGACGGTCATATCCTCCCAGTCGATGCCGAGCACCTTGCGGTACATGAGTATGGTCAGGCTGAGCTTGAAGCGGTTCAGGGGTGAATTCGCCTGCTCCTTGGGGAGCTTTGCATACCATTCGGGGAACACAACAGTGATGACAGACGCGCCGTAATGGAATGCGTAATTATCATATGCAATGGGCTTGCCCTGAGCTTTGAGGGTGTGTAAAACATTCAGCATCTTATCGAGCTTTTTCCACGATTTCTTGCCCGTGAAGATAAGGTGGCTGTACTCCGTGCGAACACCCGTCTGCTCCATGATATCAACTATCTCGTCGAGTGCGATCTCGAGGTGGGATTTCTTGGTGATGAGCGGATATTCCGCGCTGACAGCCGAGCAGGCTCTCGCATGGACGGTAAGAATTCCGTCGTATTTAGCGATCTCCCTCGCGAAGGCATAAAGCTCCTCCTTGGTCGCGTATCTGTTCGGCTCATACATAAAGCCCATCGAGCCGCCGAATGCGCCGTCCTCCATCGCCTGATGAACGTGGTCGATCTCATTTTTAAGCTGCTCCGGGGTGAGCGGCGTCGAGTCGTAGCCGCAGATGCCCGCACGGACAGAGCCGTGACCGACGAGCGGCACGATATTTACATGGAGCCTGCCCGTGAGCTTCTCGCGGAAAGAAGCGAGGCTGCCGGTGAATTCCGACTCAAAGAGGCCGCCGCCGAGCTTGTCTCTGTAGGGCGTATTTTCATCCGTTCCGAACGGCGAAAAGCTGCAATTGCCGGTTATCTGGGTGGTGATGCCCTGCCTGATGAACGGGCTGAAGAATTTCTCGCTGTCTGCCCTGTCGCAGAAGAAATCGTTGTGCGAATGGGCGTCAATAAAACCGGGGCAAACATAAAGATCGGTTGCGTCGACCGTCTCGTCCGCCGCTTCGTCGCACTTGCCGACCTTGAGAATTTTGTTGTCCTCAATAAGGACGTCGCCGACAAACGGAGCATTGCCGCTGCCGTCGAATACAGTGCCGTTTTTGAATAAAGTTTTCATGCTTTTGCCCCTTTCTTTGATCTGTATAAATATTATACAATACCGCTTCGGACAAATCAATAAAAATCTGAACAGCCGGGGCAAATTTCATTCGGTTTTGGAGTTTAGAAATTTCAAACGGGGTTTTTTTCGAAAAAAACTTGAAAAATACAAATTTTTTTACAAATCTGTGAACCGATTTTGCGAAATTCTGTCTTTATTCATGAGAGGGTTTCTCATAAGGGCGAGGTGCGCCCTGAGGAAAGGCTCAAAAATGCTTCTGAAATTGTCGGCATGAAAGGAGAGAAGATACAACTACATGTATCGAAAAAACATGGCTAAAAAATGTACACACTGCAATTCGGTAGATTTTACAAGTGCTCCCAGCAACCGAAAGACTGTAATTATCATCACGACGGTTGTCGCTTCACTTTTGATAGTCGGAATTGCCGCCGCTGAACTCATTTTTTTGAAAAAGGAGACAAACGAGCCCATCGATCCGAGCATCACCCTCGAAGATACTTCATACGAAAGCACACAAGGGACAATTGCAAGAGCAACCATTTCCGAAATCGCTGACACGGTAAACACAAATACGGTTTATGCAATGCAACTGAGAGATATTCTCAACAATCCAAGTCACTATTCAAATATCGATTATGATTCCGACGGTGAAATTAGCTTTGCAATAACGGATATAAACGACGACGGCAAAAACGAACTGCTTGTTAAGTTTGAGCTTGAGCCAGATGACAGCAACCACAGAATCGACATCTGGAAAGTCACAGATTCCGGGGACCTGACAAAATATGGAGAGACAAGGGCATATGCGGAGTTCTACAAAGGCGGTTTTTTAAGATACGAAACGCCGTACAACAGAACAAGCGGTCCCCTCTTTCCGATAAACATAGACAAATATAATGAATGCACCAAATCATACTATTGGTTACTCACCCTCTATTCGTCGGAGGATGAAACCACCGGTGAGATAACCTATTATTGTAATCAAGCCGACAAAGATGAGCCAATCAAAGTGTCACAATCGGAGTTTTACGACATTGCAAACAAATATGCACCGGAGAAGAACAAAATCAACTTCGCTTGGCGCGAACTAAGCGAAAAGAATATTGAAAGCTTTACTGGGTGCTGATAAGATAAACCAATATATAATCCTTTGTCGCGTGGCATTGAAAGGAGGCGCAAGTCATGCGTAGCGCTTAGCTGTCCGTAGTTTCGCAGTATCTCAGTTTATTTTACAAAAAATGAAGGAGTGTATTATCTTCATGAAAAAGAAAATCAAGCAATTAATCTCAATCGTGCTTTGTGTCGTTATGGTTTTATCCGCAGCACCTATATCCACTCTTTTAGGGCTGGATATTGGCGCTAAGGCCTCCGCATATTGTTTTAATGTGCCGGAAATTGAGGCTAAACTTGCTCAGTTAGCATCATCAGGAAAAACAAAAGTCGGAAGTCCTTGGGCCAAAAGCGGTTGTTGGACGTTTGTCAGAACAATATCCAATGCGCTTTACGGTGTCCCAATTGATTCCACTCAGGGCGGATGCCAAATTCAGCTTTCCGGAAAAAACTACTTCAAAGTATCTCCGACACTTTATAATGTCAGTTCTGACGAAGTAATCAATCTGTTAAAGATGGCTCAGCCCGGAGATGTTATTGGTTATAGAACAACAAAAGCCTCGTCATGGGGACACATAGCTGTTATTAAAGCTGTATCGAAAAATTCAATAACGGTTTATCACGCTGTAAAACAAAGAGTCCGACAAGATACTTGGAGGTTAAATTCAAAGGACTTTCCTGGAGGATATGGCTGCGGATATTTTAACAATTCATCAAGCGGCATAACGCTCTACAGATGTAGAAAAGTTAACTCCACAATAAATGTTGCGAGTGTTCCAACGGTTTCCACATACAATTTCCCCGGAGGTGTCAGCGTAACACTTTCTTCCGCAACAAACGGCGCAACAATTTACTACACAACTGACGGCTCTATCCCGTCAACTTCGAGTGTTAAATACACGGGAGCATTTAACCTAACCGAGTCAGCTACTGTTAAAGCTATTGCCGTCAAGAGCGGTATAGCAACAAGCGGAGTTGCAAGTCAAGTAATTACAGTAAACAAAACAGCGGCCCCTAAAATCTCAAGTGCATTGGCGAGCTCTGCATTTAGTATTACAATCGCTGCAGAAAACGGAGCTACCGTTTTTTACACAACTGATGGTTCTACTCCCACAATGTCAAGCACAAGGTATAATGGTCAATTCATGCTGACTTCATCAGCAACAATTAAAGCAATAGCAATAGCCGACGGAAAAGCTGCGAGTGAAGTTGCCGTTTCCTCTGTCTCAGCTCAGGTTCCAAGTGCCCCAATTGTTAAACTCGAATCTCCATCGGACGGTGTCTGCGGAATTGGTGACGAAGTAAGAATAAGCTGGGATCAAGTTGCAAATGCTGCTGCTTACGAAATTGAAATAAAAGTTAATGGCTCAACAAAACTAATGAATACTATATCGCAAACCGGCATTTATTCATTCGTAACTTCAGAAGTCGGAGAGTACTCCATAATTGTTAAAGCAATCAATTTCCTTGGCAAGAGCGAAGCAAGTTCGCCCGAAATCAAATTCGATGTAAGGCCAAATGTTTTTGTCACCTTTGCCGATCATGACGGAACTGTCATCTCTGAGCAGTCAGTAAAATACGGCGGCAACGCTTCTGCCCCCGCTGCACCTTCAAGAACGGGATATACTTTCACGAGCTGGAAAGGTTCATATAACTACGTAAAGGCAGATACCACAGTAATGGCAACTTACACGCCTAACACATACACTGTTAAATTTGTTGACAGTAATGGTTCAACTCTCAGTTCGGAATTGGTCGATTATCAACAAGGCGTAAAGAGGGTTCCTGAGGCTCCTGCAAAAACCGGTTATAAATTTATTGCATGGAGCGTTAAATCAGGCAATGGCGATAGCTATGAAAAAGTAAACGGTGACGTCGTTTTTGAACCCACATACACGTGGGCAAATCCCGATATGCCTCTTGGTATATCTGCCAAAAAAGCCGTTCGCAGTTCAGATGCAACGTGCTATTCTGTAACGGTAAGCATTGCAAATTCCAAATCAAACACAATAAACGGAAAAATTATTGCTGTTATAAAAACACAGAACGACAAAGTTATTGCTACAAAGATTGATATAGTAAGTGTCCCTGCAAACGCATCGAACTATTTGCAAACCATTATTGTCGGCGGAACGGCCGCAGGCAGTATTGCCGAAGTGTACATTGTTGCAAATGATTCAATTAATGATAACCGTACCGGCGGCGCATATTCGGAAAAATCCTCCGTATCTGTAACGCAAGAATCATCAAGCACCTCAACCTATTGGGACAATTGGAGCGAATGGAGCACTGCAAGACCCACAGAGTCATACAAGAAAGAGGTTCAAAGCAAAACTCAGTATAGATATCGAGACATGGAAACTACTACAAGCACCAGTTCAAGTCTTTCCGGTTGGACGGCTAACGGTTCATCGGCTCCTTGGATTTCTTCTTATGGATCTTGGAGCAACTGGCAAAAGGATTACATAAGCCCTAACAATACTACGGAGGTACAGACGGGCGCTCTTTACAGATATTACTATTATAAATGCAGCGGGTGCGGAAACAGAGATGCCTACTGCAATAAAAAGTGTTCAAATTGCGGCAAAAAAATTACCAGTGGCAACTGGCATTGCGTTTGGGTTCCGATGAAATACAGCGATGCCGAATACCGAAATCTTGGCACCGCCGGGGTCAAATGCTACACATATAAGATTGACGGTGGAAAATATTACTTCAGTAAGGGTAATGCCAACGCAACAGCAATAGGCACTGTTGACTCATGCAGCAGCGCTCAGGTTATTGTTACCGGATACAGATCTCGCACTATTTATTACTCAACTACTTATTATTACTACAGATGGAACAATTGGAGCGACTGGAGCGACTCAGTGTATTACTCAAGCTCCACAAGGAGTGTTGAAACAAGAACTGTTTATCGCTACAGAGATCTTCTAATCAAAACTACAACATCAAGTTCTCCTTATATCGGAGAAGAAGACACAAGCGGAACTACATACAGTTTTTCTGGAAAGCTTAAAAACATATCAGGCGATTATTCCGGAAAAGTTGCAATCATCATGGTCTACAAAGACAAAAATATCGATCCGACTGAAGACCAGATGCAATATGTAGGGCAAACACTAATCGGCCAGGGAAACAGTTATAATTTCAGTTTTATTCCGAAAGACAAAATTTCTGCAGAAACCGGAAACTATATTGTTTCTTTTGGCATCGCCACCGCAGACGGCTTAGTAAACAATGTTGAAATTATTGAAGCACCTAAACCCAGCTATAACGTAGTATTCAAAGACAGCGGCAATACCATTCTTAAGCAGGAATCAGTCGTAAGCGGCGAAGATGCAGTTCCCCCCGAAGTCTCTTCAAAAAACGGCTACGATATTACTTGGAACAGAAGTTTCACCAATATCACAAGAGATACTGAAATCACTCTTATTTCCACCCCAAAAACATACAGCATTGTCTTTGTTGACTGGGCAAATGACAAAATTGTTGAAATCAAAGAGGCCGAATACGGTTCAAAAATAGTCTTCCCTGAGAACTGCTCCGCTAAAGGAAAAAAATTTGTAGGATGGAGTGTCCCTGAGGGCTCAATAATAACAGAATCAATGATTGTTGAAGCCGTTTATGAAGACCTAATGTTCAGCGTAAATTTCCTTAATTATGACGGTTCAGTTTACGAGGAACGTAAAGTGTCATATGGCGCAACCGCAACATTCCCCGAAGAAAATCCGACCGCAAAAGGTTATGAGTTCATCACATGGAGCAATGACTCAGAATGGTGGAACGTCACTAAAGATATGACTGTTTCACCCGTGTTCATTTTTGAACAAACTGTTGAAGCTCCTATGAGCAATGCAGACGACGACGTAAAGGTCGGATCAACAAATGTTGACTTTGAAACTTCAACCAAAGACGCCACCCTCCGATACACAACCGATGGCACAGAGCCTACGGAAGAAAGTGTCATTTTTGATGATACAATTTGGATTGAGGAAACAACAACATTTAAGGTGAAAGCATTTAAGGCCGGTATGAACGCAAGTGCAACTGTGGAAACAACATTTGAAGTTGTTCCTGAATCAGAGTATGAGTCAAAGCTGCCTAAAGTAACTGCGGTTACAAGTGGAGCATATTATTCCGTCGGCTCAGAAAGCGCAAAACTCTGCATGCGTATTGATAATCCCTCGGAATATACTATTAATTCATGGGGATATCTCATAGAAGATTTATCCACAGGAGAAACTTCTGATTATGTTAATAGCGAAATCTCCGGCATGACAGACAAGACTATTGGCAGAGTTTTTAATGTAAGCGGTCTTACAGCTTCAACGAACTATAATTATACATTCTATGTCGAATTTAAAGAAGTTGGGTTGTATGAAAGTATAACATATAGCTTTACCACACTTTCAAACGGCGGAAATATCGACCCAGACCCCGATCCGGAAAAGCCTGTTCCTGTTGTTACAATTAAAACTCCGTCTTCTACCAGTATTAAATACAAAAGCGGAATTGTTCTTCATGCAAGTGCAACAAATATTCCTAACGGTGGTAAGATAAAATGGGAAGCGGATAATTCCAACTTTATTCTTACAGATAACGGAGATGGCACTTGTAGAATAATATCAAGCAGTTCTGGCGATACTACATTTACTGCCACAGTGGTAGATGTCAACGGCAATGCTGTCAAAGACGCTAACGGTAATATTGTAAAAGCGGAAATCAGGATGAAATCAAATGCCGGATTCTTTATTAAGATTATTGCATTTTTCAAAGGTTTGTTTGGACTTAATAAGATTCTGCCGCAAATGCTCTGGAAATAAAAGTTGTTAATCTCGGGCTTCCCGCTGCGGCGGGAAGCCCCACCCCACCTTTTCGGAGAAATAATATGAAAACGATCAAAGAAGTCATCATTACGCTAACCGTTGCTGTTGTTTTGCTCAATCAAACATGCGTCGGTTCGGCATCTGCAATATCCGATACGGCAACCAATGCCGCCGACAGTTTTCCTAAATACTATAGCTCGGCTGAATTGGGTTATATAACTCCCGCCAAAAATCAAGGTAAAAGTAACAGCTGTTGGGCTTTTTCATCCCTCGGAGTTTTAAGTGCATATGCAATAAAAAATGGCCTTCTTCCATATAACAATGCTGACTTTTCAGAGGCACACTTAGCATGGTACACCGGAAACAGCAGAAGCTATGATGAAAGTGATCCGCTGTATGGAGACGGTATTAGCTCGGAAAAGCCATATGAAGATATGGTCGAATTTTTTATGCCAACATTTACTCTGGCCAAAGGATCAGGTTTAACTTTTGAAAAGGATTATCCATTTAATCCAAGCAATGACAAAATGGGGCATTATGAGGAATCCGAGCGATATAATCATTCTGCCGGATGGTTAAGTGAAGCGATTCTTCTTAACACAACAAGTGATATTAAAAACGCAATTGTTACTAACGGAGCTGTACAAATAGGGATATATTACAATCCAAATAAACTAAATAATACAGTGAAACATATTACGCAAAACAACGAAATTATATCAGAAGGTAGTTGTGCCTACTACAACAATTCTTCTGACGGATTCGGGCATGCAGTAATAATAGTAGGATGGGACGATGAATACCCAAAGGAAAATTTTAAAAATGACTGCCGTCCCAAAGAAAACGGGGCATGGCTATGCAAAAATAGTTGGGGCACTTTGTGGGGTGAAGATGGCTTATTTTGGATCTCTTATGAAAATTCAGACTTGGTTAATCCGATGACGTTTGCCTGTGTCTCTTCAGACTCATATGACAATATATATCAATATGACGGTTTTGGATTCAACCGATGCATCACCGCTAAGCAGTTTAACACCTCTGCCGTCGGCAATGTTTTCACATCAAATCAAGCTGAAGTATTAGAAGCAATAGGGTTTTACACATATCAGCAGTCGATATATCCTCAATGCTCAACTGTCGTTGACATAGAAATCGGCATTTATAAAAATTTGAATGACGATTACACAAATCCAACCTCCGGTACTCTTGCGGCAACGTTTAATACATCTGTAGAATATTCGGGATACCATACATTCAAAATACCCAATCCCATCCCTTTAAATAAAGGAGAAAAATATTCTGTTATCATCACAATGAAGTCAGCCGAAAATACTCCTGTGATATTACTTGAAGGTAACGAAACTGATATTTTAAAATACCATGCTAACATCGGAGAAAGCTTTATCAGTTTGAGCAGCAAACCGAGTGATTTTTTTGATTCCGCTAAAAAATATGGTGGGAACGTGTGTGTAAAGGCATTTACCAAGGACTATGACGGATCCTCAATTATGGGAATTGAAATTCCATCTAAAGAATGCTTTTTCCATGTCGGAGATATTGAATATCTTGAGGCTGTAATAAAACCTATGGGCAAGAAAGCGGATTTGCAATGGGAATCATCAAATACAGATATTGTGGTAGTCGATTCAAACGGAATCATCAGGTGCATCGGCGAGGGTGATGCGTTTTTAACGGTTTCCGCTTGTGGAACACCGTATTCTTCTTCGTGCAGAGTAAAAGTTTTGCCTGAATTCCTAAAAATCGAGTGGATCACTGACAATAAGTCAACAATCGATCAGTACAAATATGGTGACAAAATAAGAATGCCGGCAATTCCAAACAAAAATGGGTACAAATTTATTGGATGGAGTGCAGAGGTTCCCGAAACTATGCCGCCATATGATTTAAAATTCAAAGCAAATTTTATACCTGATTTCAAGCCGTCGATCCAAACTCCGTCAACAACTACTATCAAATATGGAGACACAATAATTCTTCACGCAGATATAAGCGGAGCTATACCTAATGACGCCAAAATCGTTTGGGAAGCATCAAACAGTAATTTTGATATGACAGTTTCTGCCAACGGTCAGACTTGTCAGATCACGCCAAAGGCAAGCGGCACCACAGTGTTTACCGTCAAAATAGTCGAAAGCGACGGAACATTTATTAGCTCGGATACGCAAGAAATGACCGCAAAAGCTGGATTCTTCACCAAAATTATCGCTTTCTTCAAAAAGCTCTTCGGCTCGAACAAAATAATTCCCTATGCGTTGAAAAACATGATCGAGTAAACAAATAACCCCACCAAGGCGGGAGAGGCTCACCTCTCCCGCTTTCTCATATTGTGTACCTTTCGTCACCGCTTTATGGGCTATACCGGCAAGTGAAAATTTGATAATATATTTAAAACATGTCTAAAATCAAAGTTTTTTGAACCTTTTAGGCAAAGGCCGTGTCTTTATTCACGAAGGCGTAACGCCACACCCGCAATGCGGTAAAAAGGAGGAACCTCTATGAAAAAAGCATTCAAAAGAGCATTATCGTTGCTGCTATGCATGATAATGGTATTCGGCGCGGTCGCCGTCGGCGGCGATGGCATCGGGGAATTATTTGACGGCGGTAAAGCAGAAGCGGCGGGATATTCCGTCGGTGACATCATCGCGTTCGGTTCATATCCGCAAAGCGAGGTCACCAAGGAGAGCGACAGCGCAACATACGCAAAGCTCGAAGCCGAAACAAAGAATTGGGTCAGCTATGGTTATTACAGTGGCTACGGAAGTTTTGGTTCAATGGAACCTGGCAACTGGATGAAATATGCTGATATTGTTCTCGGCAGTACAAAATTTCGTGCTATTTTCTTTAGCGAATATAGACCATTCGATAGCTGTGGAGGCATTTCATATCAAGATGATAATGGTTACTCAGTAAACACTATATACTATTTTAAATTTGAACCTTTAAAATGGAAGGTAATCGATCCAAAATCTGGTCTTATTCTATGTGAAAGCATCATAGATTCTCAGCCATACAACAATGTAAAAATATTTGAAAACAGCCAGTACTATGGAGACTTTGAACAAAGTTATTATGCAAATAACTATGAAAAAAGCGACATACGGAAGTGGTTGATTACCGATTTCTTCAATACTGCTTTTACAGATGAGCAGAAACAGAATATCCAACCTACGCACCTTGAAAACAAAGCCTTCCACTCCTCATACAGCGAATATGACAGTGAGCCTACCGATGACAATGTATTTCTTCTTTCGTACAATGAGGTTCAGAATGCAGCTTTCGGATTTACAAATGTCACACGCATGGCAGAGGGTACAGATTACGCTAAAGCTCAAGGTTTGTGGGTTAGTTCTAACGATTGTTCAATGTGGCACTTGCGCTCAGCCGGTTATTATTCGGGTCACTGTTGTAATGTTCTGGCAGATGGTAGCGTGTTTCACTCATACAGCACAAGTAACACTCATCATGGCATTCGTCCTGCCTTAAGTATTTCACGTGCCTCATCTGACAGTTTCGACAGTGCTATGAAAAAAGTTGGGAAAGATAAATATGCCGTCTTTGTGACCGACGCCGAAGGTAATCGGCTCCCCGGGGCGGTCGTAACATGAAA
>ERZ791919.1842-NODE-1842-length-16853-cov-3.804977_pt1 | contig 16853 bp, 27 predicted proteins | sample MGYA00510137_ERZ791919 | MGnify/ENA primary metagenome ERZ791919 (study PRJEB30046, sample SAMN00792059) | human gut metagenome | study: EMG produced TPA metagenomics assembly of the A metagenome-wide association study of gut microbiota in type 2...
AGAATAAGTAATTGAGAAAACTATCAGCCAGTATTTGGTTGGTAGTTTTTTTATGCAAAATTAGCAGATAAGGAGAACATATGATGACCAACATAGAAAGAATAAGGACGATGAATATTCAAGAATTAGTAAAGTTCTTTGGGGATTGTTTTTGCTGTGAGTATGAATGTCCTGCAAGAGCAGATGGGTGTTATGATAACTGCCTTAAAGCTATAAAGAATTGGCTAGAAAGAGAGGACTAGATGGATTGGATAAGATTAATTAAGGCAATTTTAATAGGCATACTAGTGACTGGGAATCTGTGGATTTTAATTAACATATTTGACAGTGATGTATATGCATATATTTTTCTGGCAGAGTGCTTAATTGCAATTTTTATATTTATCGTTTGGATAGCATATCACGCTATAGATTAAAAAGGAGATGGAAAGATGAGAGATAGATATTTATTCAAGGCAAAAAGACTTGATAACGGAGAATGGGTGAAATATATGACGATATGGACAAGTTGTACAGGATAATTATTGAAATTGACTATTCTACAGGGACTTGTATACAAGCAGGTAAAGCTCCAAGAGTTGATTCATCTACAATTTGCCAATGCACAGGCTTGAAAGATAAAAATGGTAAGTTGATTTGGGAGAATGATATATTAACTGGCGTAGCAGTCAGATTAATAAAAGAAGCAGTAAAACAAAAACATAATATAAAAATACTTAAATGTTACGCAGATGAAGTGGTTAAAGGAACAAAAACATTTGAGGTAAGAAAAAACGACAGAAATTATAAAGAAGGCGACATAATACAATTTGATTGTATTGATTCAGAAGGAAACAAGATAGCACATGATATTAATTCAATATCGTATAAGATAGCATATGTGCTATCTGGTTGGGGAATACAAGATGGATGGGTTGCTTTTGGTATAAAGGAGATGAAATAGATGGTCAAAATATTAATTATAATTATAGCTATTATTGTAGTTTCGATATTACATACAATGTGCAGCAGTAGTTCAATTGAAAGTAGACGACGAGAAAGAGACGCAAGAAAATGGGATGATGATTAGTCGATAAAGGTCGAACATTGATAATTGAATAGAGGTAGTTGGTTTGATATAATTTGAGTATCAAGTAGCAAAAAAGGAGATATAATGAATTTTTTACTGATGGCAGAGATTGCAGAACAGACCAAATGGAGTGATGATTTAAAAGGGGCAATAATAACAGCGGTGGTAACTGGAATTGTATCAATTATTGGGTTTATAGTTACTAATGCATCAATAAAGAAAAATTTTCGAAATGAGCTTTTAAAACAAAGAGATACAATAGCTCTTGAAAAAATGGCTACAAAACCATATGAAATATTAAAATTATTAGATGACATGCTTGAAGCTTCAAGAAAAAATGAAAAACCAGATTATAACACATTTAAAAAATTACTAAATGAGATATTTTCGTATGGTTCAGAAAAAGCAATTTCTTTAGTTTCTTCAATGCAAAAAGAATTGTATTCCTACAATGGGAATACGAATAACATGAACCAATATAGAGTGATGTCATATTATGTACTTTTGGCAACGCAAATTAAGTATGATGTTACAGGAATATATGTCAATCCAGAAAGCTGGTTTCGAATGAAAGTTACAGACTTTGAAGAAAGCAAGGAAAAAGTAATAGAGGCAAGCAATAATTTAGTTACAGAATTAAAATTAAATAAAAGGTTTATGATGAAAATACCTAAATAAGTTTACTAGACCAACTACCAATATTCGGTGGTTGGTTTTTTATTTGCATAAAACAGAAAGGATAAGGTAATGACAAGGAAAGAACTGGAAGCATATAAGGTTAATGAGAGGTTAATAGAACGCAATCTAAAAAAGATAGAGGAAGAAAGATATAAGGACATACCAACAGTATATGGAAAGGTAAAAAGCTCAATGGCAGAGCATCCATATATAGAAACGCATATGGCAGTACAGATGGAAGAACCTGTTGAATCAAATAAGCGAATACATAAGCTGGAAAAGTGGGAACAGGAAGTAAACAAAGCCAGAAACGATAATGCAAAAGTAGAAGACTTTATTGATAAGATAGATGATGCAACTGTAAAGGAAATATTTATATTAAGATATGTTGAGGGAAAGAAGGTTTCAGATATTGCAAAGGATGTGGGTTATACTCATGGGAGAGTATCACAAATAATATCAAAAAAACTCAAAGATTAACCAAATTAACGCAATTAACAAAATAGATATGTTATAATTAAACTTGCAAAAGTATGACAATAACTTTTGTTTTTCCCCCAGTATAAACTTTTAAAGGCAGCTGAAAAGCTGTCTTTTTTCGTGAGTGGAAAGTAAAAAGCGTAATAAGTTTACACAATTTGAATAAATCAGAAAGGAGTGGTTGCAGTGACAATTAAGGAACAGAAATTTTGTGATGAACTTTTGTCGGATCCAGATTTTAACAAAACAATGGCATACAAAAAGGCATATCAAAATGTCAAAAATGATAATGTTGCGGCTGCAGCTGCTTCAAGGCTTATGAATAAGCCGGAGATTAAAGAATATATAGAAAAGCAGTTAGCTGAATTGCACAATGAAAAAACAGCAGACGCACAGGAAGTATTGGAGTATCTCACATCAGTAATGAGAAGGGAACATAAAGAAAATGTTGTAGTTACTTTGAGCAGAGAAACATCTACATATGTTCCAGATGAAAAAGGGACAATGAGAAAGCAAACAGTTAAGGAAGAGATACCCCAAATAGTTGAAATACCTACAAGAGTTTCAGATGCAAATAAAGCAGCTGAGCTTCTTGGTAAGAGATATTGTTTATATGCTGATAAGATAGACGTAAATAACGAAGCAGAGGAAAAGAAAGCAGAGAAGTTGGATAACATTGCTAGTATTTTAGCTCAAATGACACCTGTAAGAGAGGGTGAGTAGATTTGTTAATACTATCACCTAAATTTAAAGAATTTATATTAACAGAAACTAAGCGAGATTATCTTGAAGGTACTACTGCAGCAGGAAAAACTACTGTAGGTATATTTAAGTTTATGCTTATGGTGGCAAAGAGCGATATTAAGTATCATGTTATTGCAGGAGCAGACCTTGGGACTGTTGAGAAGAACGTAATTAACAATGAACGAGGCCTTTTAGATCAGTTCGATGGTTTAGCTGAATATTATCCTAAAGGTCAGGGCAAAATTGGTTTATCTCATATTAAGTACCAAACACCAAATGGTGAAAAGATAATTTACGTGTGTGGTTATGATAATAAGGCACGTTGGAAAAAGGTATTAGGTTCACAACAGGGCTGTGTTTACATTGATGAAGTTAATACGGCAGATATGGAGTTTTTAAGAGAAATCTCACATAGATGTAAGTATATGATGACTACATCAAATCCTGACAGCCCTGATTTGCCGGTATATAAAGAATTTATTAATCATAGCAGACCTTTAAAAAAATATATTAAAGATTATCCGGAAGAATTGCTGGCAGAGTTAAATGAACCTGAAAAAGTTGGCTGGGTTCATTGGTATTTTACTTTTTATGATAATGCTAGTTTAACAGAGCAGGATATTCAGGACAAAATAGATGCGGTTCCGGTTGGAACCAAAATGTATAAAAACAAAATATTAGGTCTTAGAGGAAAGGCTACAGGTCTTGTATTCAGCATATTTGACAGAAAGCATCATGTTATTACAGTTGATAAAGCAAAAGCATTTATCAGAAACAGAGCAGATAAAAAGCAGACAGAATGGTTTGAAATATATACAAGTGGATTAGATACAGCGTATTCAACTAAAAGTCCTGATACAATAGCCATGAGTTTTGCAGGAATAACAAATAGAGGCAGATATATACTTTTGGATGAAAGAGTGTATAACAATGCTGAAATAGGAGTTCCATTAGCTCCGTCAGATACTGCTAAAAACTATTATGATTTTCTTGAAAGAAACAGAGCAGAATGGGGACTTGCAAAGCAGACGTTTATTGATTCTGCTGACCAGGCAACCATAACTGAATTAAAAAAGTTTAAACGAGAACACGCACAATGCTTATATGTGTTCAATGAAGCATATAAGGGTGTGAAAATTATAGATAGAATTATATTACAACTTGGTTGGATGAACTTTAATGATGATAAAGACATTCAGTCAAGTTTTTCAATTGTTGAAACCTGTAAGGAATATCAAAAGGAATTAGATAAGTATTCATGGAAAGAGGAAAAGGACCAGGAACCGGAAGACGGCAATGATCATATGGTTAACTCAGTTCAGTACAATTGGATTCCATACAGAAAGAAAATAGGAGTAAATAAAGAATGAGGTTATTAGATAAAATGAGAGATGGAATAAGACATTTTTTAAGAATACAGGACGCTCCAAAACAGACGTTTAACATTAGGGAATTACTTAATTATGATGGAAACTGTGTAAAAAATCTTATTTGGTATCGTGGTGATAGCTACGAACTGACACAGCTTTATCAAAACATTCCAGGTGGTTCTGATGGTGTGAAGTTTTGGGCTGCACGTTCAACTGTTGGAAGAGAGATAAGAAAAATACATACAGGCTTACCAGGGATTATAGTTGACCGATTGACTGACATTATTATTAATGATTTTAGCCAAATTACATTTGCAAAAGATACAGACAAAAGGACATGGGACGATATAGCAGAAGATAATAACTTTAAAGAAATACTTAAAAAGGCAACGTCTAAGATGCTTGTATTAGGTGATGGTGCATTTAAAATATCACTCGATACAAAAATAAGCCAATATCCGATTATAGAGTTTTATGGAGCAGATAAAGTTGATTATGTGTATAACAGAGGACGAATACAGGAAGTAGTTTTTACTACTGAATATAGATACAACGATACAAGCTACTACTTAAAAGAACATTATGGATATGGTTATATTGCCTACAAACTTTACAGAGAAATGGATGAGGTAAGTGTTGCTGTTAATACAATTCCAATGTTGAGTGGATTAACCGATGTTGCATTTGATGAATCAGTAATGATGGCACACCCAATAAAGTTTGGAGAAAGTGCAAAGTGGGAGGGAAGAGGTCAGTCTATCTTTGATAAAAAGACAGATGATTTTGATGCGTTAGATGAAGCATGGAGTCAATGGATGGACGCTTTAAGAAAAGGGCGAAGTAAGGAGTGGATTCCTGAATCATTACTTCCAAGAAATCCTGAAAACGGAGCAATAATCAAACCAAATGCCTTTGACAATTCTTATATTGCAAAAGGTGATGATATGTCTGAAAATTCTCAAAATAAAATTGAAGTGACACAGCCAGCAATTCCACACGAATCGTATCTGGCAACGTACATTACTGCCCTGGATTTGTGCCTGCAGGGTATTATAAGTCCTAGCACGTTGGGAATTGATGTGAAGAAGTTAGACAATGCAGAAGCACAGAGGGAAAAAGAAAAGACTACTCTTTATACAAGAGGAAATATAGTAGACATCTTACAGGACCAGATACCTTTATTTATTCAGAAAGTATTTGATGTTATCAATATAAGTCAAAATAAAACATTAACAGAGGTTAAATGCACAATTGATTTTAGTGAGTATGCTAATCCGTCATTTGAAAGTCAGGTAGAGACAGTTGGAAAAGCTAAGACACAGGGAATTATGAGTGTAGAAGCATCCGTTGAGGAACTGTATGGTGATACAAAAGATGAAGAGTGGAAAAAAGAAGAAGTTGCAAGATTAAAGGCAGAGCAGGGAATAGCAGACGAACAGGAACCGGCTTTGAATATGGAAGGAGATTTAACTGATGAAGGTAATAGTAGGGAAAAAAGTATACCAAATGTCCAAGAACAAGGCAATGAACCTTCTTAGACTTGCAAGTGAGCAAGTTCCAAGAGGAATATATGCATTGGAGAAAGACAAAGTAATTGAAATGAGAAATGATAAATGTAATTCAGTTACTCAGGTAAAAAGTTTAAAAAGACAGTTTAAAAAGGCTGGTTTTAAAGTATATGCTAACGGAGTTGATTAGAAGATATGCCAAAGGATTATGACGTTGAAGAGGCTTTCAGAGCAATTGAGAATGAACTTATAAATTCCATGATGCGCAATTTGTCACATCACAGAGCAGAAGAAATGAAAGAAGGATTGAACTGGACTTCATGGCAGGCAGAACAGCTTAAGGCTCTTAATGTATACAAGCAAAAGAATCAAAAGAAGTTCACCAAGATATTTGCAGATATTAACAGAAATATTGAAAAGTCCATATTGCTACATAGAAGAACAGGAGAAACCGAACAGGAGAAAGCCATTCTTGAAGCAATAAAAAAGGGAGCAAAGTTAACACATAAGGCAGGAAGCACCATTGAAGGTGCTTTTTTTCGTATTAATGACAGAAAACTTGATGCATTATTAAACGAGATAAATGCCAGTATGCGACGTGCTGAAACAGCAATGCTTAGAATGGCAAATGACCAGTACAGAAAAGTCATATTCAATTCGCAGGTTTATTATAACTCTGGAGCAGGTACATATGAAAAAGCAGTGGATATGGCTACAAAGGACTTCTTAAGCCGTGGCATTAACTGCATTCAGTATAAAAATGGTGCCAGAGTGAACATTGCTTCGTATGCAGGAATGGCACTAAGAACAGCCAACACAAGAGCATACTGTCAGGGCGAAGGTGCTAAACGTCAGGAATGGGGAATTTCTACAGTGATTGTAAATAAACGTGGGTTGCCTTGTCCTAAGTGTGGAAGATGGACCGGAAAGATACTCATAGATGATGTTTGGAGTGGTGGTAAGGCAAGTGATGGTCCATATCCGTTAATGTCCCAGGCTATGGCAGGTGGTTTATATCATCCAAACTGCAAGGATGGACACAGTACATATTTCCCGGGCATTTCTGAAAAGCCTGAAAAGGTAACCAAAAAGGAAATGAAGCAGGCGGTTGTTGCAGAACAGCAGGAAAACAGAAGAAATTTAATTCAGAGAAATGTTGATAAGTTTGACAGGCTATCTAAATATTCACTTGATGATGAGAACAGGAGCAGGTATAGAGCAAGAGCAGATGAATTGGATACAATCAGCCCTGACATTAAATTTGCTATAAAGCAAGGTTCAGGTATTACACCAAAACAGAAGTTTAATGATACTATGATAGTGACATCAGCATATAATGATTTACCAGTTAAAGTGAAACAGAATTTGGGTGATGTTACATTTGAATTTGGGTATGATGGAAGTGCGTGTGATATTTTACACAGAACAATTAGGGTTGGGACAGGAACAAGTAAAGAAGAAGTATTCCACGAAGTAGGTCATCTAATTGAACACTATATGATGAAAACATCTGACGTTAAGAAATATAAAGAATTTCTTGTTGATGGTTTGACATATAGTGATATAATAAGAAAAAAATATTATAATGATATTGATGCTTATGTTATGGAAAGGAATTAATAATACTGTTGGAAACAGTGTTGATATATTCCTTTTGAAAGGCAAGCGTTTTGAAAGTGAATACCAATCAAGGTTATATATTTCGAATATTACAGAAGCATTAAATCCTGATGGGACTATAAATGTGAATGTGATGGGTGAAACAATATCCGAACCATTTAGGAAATACATGAATGGTGAAAACATATCTGATGAGGTTAGAAAATTGATTGAAGGTGTTGTACTATGAGTTCAAAAACAGAGTTTATGAAAATTACTACATATCAGGAATATGACAGAAGAAGGAATGAATTTAGAAATTTAGACATTCAAGATTCAGAAGTGTTAAATCACTTAAAAGAGTTATACCCAGAGGTGGATAATAGTGATTTTGAAAATGGAATAATTACAGAAGTGTATGAAAAGGCAGCCTTAAAATAAGGAGGCTTTTTTAATACCCTGAAAATTATCATACAATCAATTTTAACTTATATATGAGGTTAGAAAGACATCCGTAAGGGTGCTTTTTTTATGCAATGAAATAAAGGAGGTAACAAATGTTAATAGCAAAAATCAATTTTTATGACAAGGAAAACAATTTTGCCTTAGTAAAAGCCGGAGATGAGGTCAAGGCAAAGACAAAAGAGCGCAGGGAATATTTATTAAAAATAGGCGCAGTAATTGAAAAAGATGAACCAAAGGCATCTGCAAGCAAGTAGGTGCTTTTTATATGCCCAAAACGTGATGGCCTAAAACTCTCGGAATATGCTGACGAGCTAAAACGGAAAGGATAAAGAAGATGAAGAAAACAACATTAATACCAATGAACATTCAGTTTTTTGCAGAAGGCTCAGGTGATGGTGGAGATGGAAACGGTAATGGTAACAATGGCCAGAGTAATACCGGTAATGGTAACAGTAACCAAAATACTGGAAATAACAATCAGGGTGCAACATATACCCAGGAACAGTTAGACGGAATTGTTAATAGCAGAACTGCAAGAGCTGAGCAGTCGGCTTTAAGGTCGTTCTTTCAGCAGCAGGGAATGTCAGAAAATGAAGTGACACAGGCAATTAACAGTTACAAAGCACAGAGAGCAAAGAATACACCTGATGTTGCAGGAATGCAGACAGAGCTTGCACAGACTAAAAGTCAGAATCAGCAGCTTGTGGTTCAAAATTCAGCAACAATACAGGCTGTGGAGTTAGGAATTGATGCAAAATCTATTCCATATGTAATAAAAATGGCTGATTTTAAGGAAGTAATGAATACGGATGGAACAGTTGATGCTGAAAAAGTAAAAGCAGCAATAAACAAGGTTTTAGAAGATGTACCAGCCTTGAAACCGGCAGATAGTGGAGCAAATAATAATCAGGGATTTACACAGATTGGAGCTCCAAATAGTAATAATCAGCAAAACCAGGATGACTTGTTAAGAGGCATCTTTGGAATAAAGAAAAAATAGGAGGTAGTAATACATGGCAGCATTACAGTACGCTGATATTTTCAGCAACATTTTAATCGAATTATATGGTCAGTCACAGGTTTCTGTAGATTTATATAATTCAAATTCAGACATTCAGATTGTGAATGGTAAAAACTTAAAGATTCCTAAATTATCAGTAAGTGGATATAAGGACCATACAAGAGGTAGTTTAGGTTTTAACACAGGTTCATATTCAAATGAGTATGAAACAAAGACATTAGATCACGACAGAGATATTGAGTTTGTAATCGACCCGGTAGATGTTGATGAAACTAATTTAGTAGTAACAATTGCAAACATTCAGAAGAGATTTGAAACAACTCAGGCTATTCCTGAAGCAGACTGCTATACATTTAGTAAGCTTTATTCAGAAGCTAAAAGAGTAGGTGCAAAGATTAAGACAACAGCTCTTACAACAGCAAATGTTCTTTCAGATTTTGATGATAACTTGGAAGCTATGACAGATGCAGGTGTCCCACTTGACAGAGTTATTCTTTATTGTACACCAGCTTACCTTAAGTTGCTTAAGAATGCAGAGGGTATTCAGAGAACACTTGAAGTAAGCGGAGCAAAGGGAATCGACAGAAGAGTTCACTCTATCGATGATATTGGAATGATTAAGGAAGTTCCATCTGCAAGATTTAAGTCCAAATATAACTTTACTTCAGGATGTACAGCTGATGTATCAGCGGTTCAGATGGATTATATGTTAATTGACCCTGAATGTCAGGTATCAAGAAACAAGTATAGTTTCATTACAGTATTTGAACCTGGAACAGATTCAAGAACTGCGGACAACTATTTATATCAGAACAGAAAACTTAATGGTACATTTGCTATTGATGAACTTATGAAAGAGGGATGTATCATTCATGCAGCAGCAGAATAGGAGGCAATACCATGAGAGCGGTAAAGGATAATAAGGTATATAACATATCTGAAATGCAGAAAGATGAATATCTTACATTAGGATATGATATTTACAATGATGAAGGTAAAATTTTAGAACACTCACCTAAGACTACAGTTTCATATGCAGAATATGAAAAGGTGGTTAAAGAAAGAGATGAGTTAAAAGCTCAACTTAGCAAAAGTGCAGGCGATAATTTCTCTACAATGGAAATAGATGAGTTAAAAGCATATGCAGCAGAACATGGAATTGATTTAGGCAATGCCACATCAAAAGACGGCATTATCAAAAAAATCAAAGCAGGTAGTACAGAATAGGAGGTGTTCCTATGGGTTACACCGGCTATGTGTCTTTAAATGAATATTTAAGGATGTCTTACAATATAATTTCTCAGGATGATGCCGATAAGATGTTAAGGCAGGCAAGCAGACATGTTGATGCATTAACATTTAATAGAATTGTTGGAAGAGGCTTTGATAATCTTACGGAATTTCAAAAAGATGTGATAAAGGAAGTAGTATGCAGACAGGCAGAATTTGAATATGAAAATGAAGATATGATAAATACTGTTTTATCCAGCTATTCACTTAATGGTGTATCAATGAATTTTGGAAGTTCATGGAATTTATATATTGAAAATGGAGTAGCAATTAGGAAAGATTTATACTCATTATTAAAGCAGACAGGTTTGTGCTGCAGATTGGTAGGTGTATAGATGAAATATCCTAATTTAGTACCAAAATCAATGTGTAAGACAGACATAAGTGTGATTATTTATAAAGAAGGAGTATCTGAAACGGGTGCTCCTTTAATTGCACTTAATGACAATCTAAAGTGTAATTACCAGGACAGAGCCTACACAAAAATGACCGCAGAACAGAAGATAGTAACTTTAAGCGGAAAAGCTTATTTTTGTGGAGATATATGCCCGGAGCAGGCTGTTATAAGTAGTGGGAAAGTAACAGTGTTTGGAGTGGAAAGAACAATATATCAGGGAACAAAAGCAAGAAACCCTGATGGAAGTGTAAATTATACATTGTTGGAGCTGATGTAATATGAAAGTTAATTCAACTATCAAATTAAATATGGGTAAGATAGCAAATCTGACAAAAGCACAAAGAATGGCATTGGAAATGACTGCAGAAGCTGTTCATACAGATATGGTTCAGTCTCAGGTAATGCCATTTGATACAGGAAATCTACAGAATACACAGACATTTGTAGACTATTCAGACAGTGCAAAAGGAAAGGTTACAATTGCTTTTAATACCCCATATGCAAGAAGATTGTACTATCATCCTGAGTTTAATTTTACAAAATCAGAAAATCCAAATGCAAAAGGCAGATGGGCAGAGGATTATCTTGAAAATGGTTCAAAAAAGGATTTTGCACGAAAAACATATAAACAATTGTACAAAAAACTTGGAGGTATATAGATGATTTCTTTAAAGGATATAAAAGACTGGTTGAAGCAGTTTGATATAGCTGAACATTATTATATGGGAAAGTTAGATAACAAGCAGGATAAATCTGTTGGAGTATATCAGAGAAGAACATCTGATCAGCCAAGAATGTGTATAGGTGAAAAGTCATCATATGACATTAAACCTGTATCAATACTTCTGCATTGGTCTAATGATGCAGATGAAACAGAAGAAAAAGCGATGGCTTTATGGAATGTTTTAAGAAGCCAGACAAATGTAACAATTAACAATGTTCATATCCCTTATATAAAGTTACTTAATTCAGAACCTATAGATGTAGGAACAGATGAAAAAGGAGTATACGAAAGGGTTATAGAAATAGATTTTTATTATTCGAAAGGAGTATAATATGTCAGCAGAAAATTCAGGAGTTTTTCCGGTATATAAAAATGCGTTTAAGGTGGGAGCTGCAAAGGCATCTTTAAATGACATAGCTGATATGGAAAGTTTTTCAGTGTCATTTGACAATGGTATTGAAAACTGGACACCAATGGATGCAGAAGGATGGCAGAGAGGCTTAATGACAGCAAAAGCATTGACAATCTCAGTATCCGGAAAAAGAAACAACGGAGACACAGGAAATGATTACGTAGCAGGAAAAGCATTTGTAAATGGTAGGGATGCAGAAGGATGTTTTCAGTGGACATTCCCAGATGGCACAGTAGTACTAATGGAAAATGCAATTTTTAGCGTAACAGCACTTGGAGCAGGTGACAGTACAGCAGTAGGACCACTTGAATTTGAAGTTCAGAGTAACGGTAAGCCAACTGTAACACCGGCAATTTAGAATTAAGGAGCAGGGTTAAAGGCCTTGCTCCATTTTAGTATTAGGAGGAATATAACATGTCAAAGATTATTGATATTACAGATAAATTAGATTTTGAAGAAAACCCAAGATTAAAAGTAAAAGATATAGAACTCGAAGTTGATGCAAGTGCAGAAAACTTATTGAAAGTAATGGGTCTTGCAACAGATGAACCAACGGCTAAGGACGTTCTTGAAATGTGTGAAATCATATTTACAAAAGAAAGCAAAAAGAAATTAGATTCTTTACATCTTAATTTCAAGGATTATAACACTGTAGTAATGGCTGCAATTAATCTTGCGTCCGGAAGTGAGAATGAACAGTCGGGGGAGTAGATACATTCTATGACCTGATAGATGATTTTGACCTTATAGTGAGTTCTTTTGCATCTCAGTATGGAATAAGGCTGGCAGAATTAAAAACAATGCGGTGGAGTGAATTTGTGAGCTTGCTAATAGGAATTTCACCTGATACGGCATTGGGAAGAATCGTGTCTGTTAGAGCAGAAACAGACAAAGACATATTAAAGAACTTTAATGATGAGCAAAGAAAAATCAGGAATGAATGGCTATCGAAACATTCTAGGGCAACAGTATCAAAAAAAGATGCAGAGAAATCAATTCAGAATATGGAAAAGATGTTTATGAGAATGGCAGGGTTAAATGTATAGAATTAAATGCAATATATGTGGGCAAACCTTATGCAAAGCGGACATCTTTAAGGGTGAAATTAAATGCCCACGATGTAATCAGATTAACTACATAGAGTTTATCAGAAAAAGAAAAAATAAAGTCAAGAGCCAATAATCTCCACCTTAGAGTAGGAGAGCGTGCCTACTTTAGAAAGGAGAGAGAATATGGCTGAAAGTGTCGGTCAGATTGGACTTGATTTAGTTATTAATCAGAATCAATTTCAGTCACAGTTAAACGGAATAAAATCAGTTGCAAAAAAGGCAGGAGCAGTTATAGCTTCTGCCTTTGCTGTTAAAGGATTTGTTAACTTTGGCAAAGAATGCTTGGAACTAGGCAGTGATTTAGCAGAAGTTCAGAACGTAGTTGATGTTGCGTTTCCAAATATGAGTAATAGCATTGACAAATTTGCTAAAAATGCGGCAGCCCAGTTTGGTTTGTCAGAAACTATGGCCAAGAGATATGCCGGTACATTTGGCTCGATGGCATCAGCGTTTGGATTTACAGAAAAAGAAGCAGCTAATATGAGTACCACATTAACAGGATTAGCCGGTGATGTGGCATCATTTTATAACATTAGTCAGGATGAAGCATATACAAAAATAAAATCTGTATTTACAGGTGAAACTGAATCTTTAAAAGATTTAGGTGTAGTAATGACACAAACAGCGTTAGATCAGTATGCTCTTGCTAATGGTTATGGAAAAACAACTGCAAAGATGAATGAGCAGGAAAAAGTTGCGTTAAGATATGCATTTGTTCAACAACAGTTATCAAATGCTACAGGCGATTTCGCCAGAACATCAGACAGTTGGGCAAATCAAACAAGATTATTAGCATTGCAGTTTGACAGTCTGAAAGCAAGTTTAGGTCAGGGGTTAATTAATGTGTTTACTCCGGTTATTAAGGCAGTTAATGTACTTTTAGGCAAATTGGCAACGCTTGCAAGTGCATTTAAAGCATTTACAGACTTAATTACAGGTAACAAGAATGCAGAAAAATCCACAACTGGAATAGCAACAGGAATGGAAAATGCTTCTGCAGCCGCTTCTGATGCAAACAGTAATGTGAAATCAATAGGAGATACTGCTACAAAGACGGCAAAAAAAGTTGAAAAATCACTTGCAGGCTTTGACAAGATAAATAAATTAACTGAACCAACATCAGATGATTCATCATCAGGAAGCAATGGAAGTAATGGTAGTTCAGTAGCCGGTAGTCAAGTTGACTATGGAAGTCTTAATAAAGGCGAGACAGAACTAGATGGATATTCAAAGAAATTTGCAAAGATTTTCAAGGACATGCAAAAAGAACTGGCACCAACAACAGAAGCATTAAAAAAACTGTACAATGAAGGTTTGTCTAAATTGGCTGGTTTTAGTTGGAATGCACTTAAAGGCTTTTATACTAATTTTTTAGTTCCAGTTGCCAAATGGACATTAGGCAAAGGATTACCTGAATTTATATCAGCATTAAATGATGGATTAAACAATATAAATTATGGAAAAATAGAAAAATCCTTAAATAATTTATGGAAAGCACTAACTCCATTTGCCATTAATGTAGGTGAGGGTTTACTTTGGTTTTGGAAAAATGTATTAGTTCCATTAGGTACATGGACAGCTAATGAAGTAGTCCCAAGATTTTTAGAAACCCTTAAAAATGCAATAAACATACTTAATGCAGTAATTGAAGCATTAAAACCATTGTTTAAATGGCTATGGGATAACGTATTAACTAAAATTGCAAGTTGGACAGCTGGTGCATTCACCACAATATGGGATGGAATTAATGGAGTACTAAATAAATTCTCGGATTGGTGTGAAAAACATCCGGGAACAATCAGGACAGCAACAGTTGCCGTATCAGGATTTATGGCAGCATGGAAAGCAATAAAATTCGGCGAATTTATTGTAAATGCAGGTGGTATAGTGTCAATTTTGGAAAAAATGAAGAAAGCTATATCAGCGTGTACCGTTGCAAAGATAAAGGACAATATCGAAACAGCCAAGATTGTTGCGCTATATGCAAAAGATGCAATAGTGAAGGCCGCAAGTACTGCAAAAACTATTGCATTAACAGTAGCGCAAAAAGCAGCCGCATTAGCACAAAAGGCATTAAATATTGTTATGAATGCAAATCCTTTGGCTTTAATAGTAGTTGCAGTTACAGCATTAATTGCAGCATTTGTATTGCTGTATAACAAGTGCGATTGGTTTAAGAAAGCTGTTGATAAAATTTGGAAAGGTATTAAAAGTGCCTTCTTTGTGTGCTTTGATGCAATTAAGGAATTTTTAACTACAACATTACCTGATGCATTTTCAAAATTAAAAGAAAAAATAGACCCTATATTACAAACTATAGTAGGAATAGTTAAGACTTATATAGAAAGTATTCAAACTGTAATTAATGGAATAACTACAACTGCAAAGGGTGTAGTAGATTTTATCACAGGAGTGTTCTCAGGCGATTGGAAAAAAGCCTGGGATGGAATTAAGGCAATCTTTAGTGGTTTCTTTACTGCATTAAAAGGAATACTTGCAACAGTTGGAACAGTCATAAGCGGGCCATTTAAGGTAGCATGGTCAGCTATATCAACAACATTTAAAGGAATGGGTAGTTGGTTCCAGACTAAATATGACGCAGTTAAAACAGTTTTCGTTAATGTTGGAACGTTCTTTAGTGAAAAGTTTACAGGAGCGTACGACAAAGTTAAAAATGCTTTCTCGGGTGTTAAAACATTCTTTAAAGACAATGTCTGGGGAGCAATCAAAGACTGCTTTAGCAATGTTGTTGATTGGTTCAGAACAAAGTTTAGTGCTGCATGGACTGCAGTTAAGAATGTATTCAGTACAGGTGGAAAGATATTTACCGGAATAAAGGAAGGCATAGCTGATACGTTTAAGACAGTAGTTAACAAATTAATAGATGGAATAAATAAGATTATTAAAGTCCCATTTGATTCTATAAATGGCATGCTTAATAAAATCAGAGGCGTTGGAATAGGTAAAGTAAAACCATTTGAAAGTTTATGGAGTGAAAATCCAATATCAACACCTCAGATACCAAAACTTGCACAAGGTGGTTTTGTTAAAAAGAACACTCCACAGCTTGCAATGGTTGGTGATAACAGACATCAGGGAGAAGTTGTTGCACCTGAAAATAAGTTGCAGGCGATGGTAGATGAAGCAGTAAGCAAAGCCGGTGGTAATGGAGTTACAAAAGATGAATTGGCAAGAATAATGGACAGAGCAGTAATTAGAATCATAGCAGCACTTTCGAGTGTAGGATTTAATATTGATGGTGAACAGCTGGCAAGGCTTGAAAAAGCAAAAAAGACAGCGTTAGACAGACGTTTTAATAACGTGACGATAGTATAGGAGTAATGGATATGGCAGAAGCAGTATTAAAGGCAGGAAGTGTTGAACTTCCTGCGCCTGTCAGCTTGTCAATAGCAGATGAATTGATATGGACGGCAGATACAGGCAGAACATTAAACGGAAAAATGACAGGTGATGTAGTTGCAGAAAAAAAGACAGTAAGCATAACATGGGGAATTTTAACAGAAAATGAATATTTAAAAATTAAGAAAAATCTAACAAGAGGATTTTTCCCGGTTACGTTCAGAGATGATGGTGGCTTGATAACTATTAAGACATATAGAGGAACCTTAACAAAAGAAGTTTTAGGAAGATTGTCGGATGGAGTTTTTTATTACAAATCGGCAACAGTAGACTTGATTCAACAGTAAAGAGGAAATTAAATGATTAATGTAACAGAAGCATATAAAGAAGCAATAAAGGAAGATAGAATATTTGACCTGCAGGATAAAATTATTCTAAAAGATGATACGGAAATACCATTAATTATGTCAGATGTTTTGGCATATTCCATTAATTCGGCTACATCATCTGACAGTACATTTGATGTAGGAAGTGTTGTGGCGGCTAAATTATCGCTGACAATCGATAACACGGATGAAAGATTTGAAGATGTGGACCTGACAGATGCAAGAATATCAACAAAGATAG
>ERZ791919.1848-NODE-1848-length-16761-cov-6.515922_pt1 | contig 16761 bp, 9 predicted proteins | sample MGYA00510137_ERZ791919 | MGnify/ENA primary metagenome ERZ791919 (study PRJEB30046, sample SAMN00792059) | human gut metagenome | study: EMG produced TPA metagenomics assembly of the A metagenome-wide association study of gut microbiota in type 2...
GCCGGTGCGGCCAACGCTGCCGCCGCCTCCGCCGGAGGGCTTGGGCGGTTCGATACGGCGGCGCGTTTCGGTGCGGTGGGTAAAGCGGTCGGTCTGCCGTGCGAGACGGAGCTTGCCGGAAACATATCCGTCCGCCCGCGCCTGCACATACACGCTTTTCATCTTCCGCTTGAGAATGGAACATACGAGAAACGCGATGAGTACTCCCGCAGCGCACGAAATGACGATTGCCGGTACCGGGCTGCGGCGCACGGGATGTCCCTCCGCCGCGAGCGCAAGGTACTCCCCGCACGCGGAAAGATAGTCCGAAAAGCCGCCGTACCAGTCGTTTTCGCGGAAGTTGTCGAGGAACGTATCCTCGATCTGCTCCTGGGCGTAGCGGTTGAAGGCGTATTCGCTCTTTTCGCCGTAATAGAAGTGGGCGAAGGCGCGGTCGTTCATACTTAAAAGGAGGATCGCGCCGTTCCGCTCCGCGCCGGCGCCGAGCGAGTTGCGGTGATAGTAGGTATACGCCGCTTCATATGTGCCGCGGCTGTCGATGCGGCAGGCGTCGTTCACGGTGACAAGATAAATGCCGACGCCGTAGCGCTGCGCGATGTGCTGCGCGGCCTTTTCGAGCGAGGCGGTCTCGCTCGCGGTGAGGATACCGGCGTCGTCCGTTATGTAAGAGGGCTGCGCGCCGTCCGCGAGCGCGGCGGGGGTGAGAGTAAGCAGGAGAAGGAAGGCGAGAAGGAAAGAGCAAATTTTCCGTTTCATATTTTCCCCTCCTTATCGCAGCAGAAAGCTGAGCGCCGTTCCGAGAAGCGCGACCGGCGCGGCAATAGCGGCGAATGTCCGCCAGTATTTTCCGGCGTCCGTCGGCAGATCGCCGACCATTTTGCCGGTCTGCCCGTTCATGGCAAAGAGGAAGCTCTTACCGTTCCAGCGCGTCGAGAGCATCCACACCGGCAGCAGCGCATAATGCACCTTGCCGCGGTGCAGCCGGACGTCCTGCGCGCGGGGAATACACATGTCATACCCGCTTACGGTGCGCCCGAGCGCGTCCAGCACCGTTTTCTGGCAGCGCTCGTCGGCGCGGCTTTCGCAGTCGGCGACCGGAACATCGTACTTATCCGCGAGAAAGCCGGGGAGATACGCCGAGGAAAACGGCTTGAGTTCGGCATAGTCGTAGGGCTCAATGGAGTCCATATGCGCGTCCGGCATCCGGCTCGAAGCGTCCACCGGCACCTTTTCAAAGGGCATCGAACCGTCGCGGCAGATCTCAAAATGGTCGGTCTTCGTGACCTCCCAATCGCCGGTGCGGAAAACGCGCGAGCGCGTCGCGTCGTAGCGCGCATGGCCCTCCGCCTCACCGTCGAACATCCAGAAGGGGACATAAACGCCCTGGATCTTCTCGATCTGGTTCTGGGCGGAAAACGCTCTCGGCAGGAAGGGCTTGTTTTTATAGTGCCGCCGGAGCGCATTGATCGCGTCCTCGCGGCTGAGCTTGAAGGGCAGAACATAGTCCGGCCTCAGCGCCCCGGCAAACTGCCCCGGCACGACGGTCGGGTTGCCGCAGTACGGGCAGGCGGTCGCGGCGGTGTTCGCATCGCAGATGAGCTCCGCACCGCAGGAAGGACAGGAATAGGTCTTCATCCCGGCGGCGTCCGCGCCCCAGTCGGAGCTCATGGAGGCGGTGTCCCACGCGCTGCTGTCGTCGCCGCTCTGCGCGGTAGTATCCGCCGTTTCAAACGCCTCGGCGGCCTTTTCTTCCTTTTCCTTATACAGCGCCTCGATCTCTGCAACGGTGTACGAGCTGCCGCAGTAATCGCATTCCAGTTTCCCGGACGCGCCGGAATAGTGCAGCGGCCCGGTGCAGGACGGGCATTGGTAGTTGGTCACCTGTGTCGGCATAGGCACTCATCCTTTCCGATAAAGAATGCTTCTGTTTCCCGCGGGGAACAGAAGCATTGTAGCATATTTTCGCGGGAAACTCAACGCTGAACGCGCCGCTGGCCGATGCAGAGGGCAATGTTAAATATAATAATGTAGAAGGAGCGTCCATAAAACAGCATCCTCCGGCTTCAACCCAGAGAGAAGCCGGAGGATGCTTTATTCACTGCCAGCTGTCAGCCGGCCTGCACGTCGCCGTTTTTCAGCCGCTGAACGATCGAATGTACGAGCTGTATGTCGTTGTCGGAAAGCCCGTCGGTGCGGATGGCGAAAGCCACGTCCAGACCGAGCAGATAATCGGTGGATATATCAAAGATCTGCGCCAGCTGCACCAGCGACTGTGTGGAGGGAACGGAAATGCCCATCTCCCAGGCGTTCACACACGAGCGCGTCACCCCAAGCATTTTGGCAAGCTCCGTCTGTGTATAGCCCTGCTTCTCGCGGAGCTTTTTTATTCTTTCGTAAATCATGACTGTACCTCCCGGCTCCTGTCGTGGAGTAATATGATGTATGGTAAGATAACCAAAATGATATTGCATTATCATTTTGATTAATTAAAATTGACAATCAAAGATCGTTGTGGTTTAATGACCTTGTACCAGGAAAGAATACGGCGGATGCCGAAAGCGAAAAGGCGATCTGGATCGACGAAGCGGCGGATGTAATTAACGAGAACATCCTGACGCTGAAATTCCAGGTACTGGATAATGCTCCGGACGGGCTGGCAGAGGTGACGGTCACGGGCTTCAAGGCAGCGGCTCTGGATGAGAGCGCGGTGAATGCCAATATCGTTGCGGGCGGCGTAACAGTCACGAGCCAGATTCCGGGCGATGTGAATGACGACGGCGAAGTGGATATTTTCGACTGTGTCCGCCTGAAAAAGTACATTGCAGGATTTGATGTGACGATCAGCGAGGCCAACGCCGACGTAAACGGCGATGGGGAGATTGATATTTTCGACTGTGTTCGGTTGAAGAAATACCTTGCCGGTTTCAATGTGGAACTAAAGTAAAAGCAGAAATAAAATACGAAGGGAAGTTATGCCATGAAAAAAGTACTGTCCTTGCTTCTCGCGGTGCTGATGGTATTCACGCTTCTGCCGGTGTCCGCGCTGGCGGATGGAGAACAGCTGACAATTCGCGCGAGTTCAGTTACGGCACTTGTCGCTTCTGAGATAGAGGTTGAAATATCTGCCGAGAATAACCCCGGTATTTCTGGGCTCCAGCTTCAACTGGAGTACGACAGCAGTGTACTTACTCTTGAAGAAGTGAACTATGCGGATGCCGCAACTACCGGCTTGATAGCGCAACCATCACAGAAACTGGAGAGTCCTGTTAAACTGACTTGGTACAATGGGACGGCTGACTCAAAATACAATGGGGCGTTAGCAACACTGCGTTTTTCTGTTAGCGAGAATGCAGCAGAAGGCAGTGGGTCCACACTGCATTTGGTGATAGATGGGGATAATGTCAGCAATCTGAAAGAAGAAAACATCCCGTTTCTTGCTGTTGATGGAGAGATTCTCATAATCAACTATACGCCTGGCGACATCAACAACGACCAGAGAGTTAATGTTAAGGATTTGATCCGGCTTGCTCAGTACTTGGCAGACTGGGAAGTTGAAGTTGTTGATGCCTGCTTGGATACAAATGGCGATGGAAGCATAAACATTAAGGATCTGATTCGACTCGCGCAATACTTGGCAGACTGGGAAGTCGAGTTATTCCCAAAAGCGGCGACGTCAACCTGTGAGCATGTGCTTTCCGCAGTAGAAGCTAAAGCGGCCACCTGCGTTGACGAGGGCAACACTGCTTACTGGATTTGCAGCAAATGCGGAAAGCTTTTTGCGGATGCTGAAGGCAGGGTGAAGACAGACCTTAACACAGTTAAGATTGCCAAGAATCCCAATAACCATGCCAACGTTGTGATCGATCCTGCAGTTCCTGCAACTTCCACCTCTACGGGGCTTACCGAAGGCAGCCACTGCTCTGCCGACGGCGGTAAAGGCTGCGGTACGGTGATTGTTGCGCAGGAGATTATTGCGATTCCTGTTAAAAGCCATACCATTACATATAACCTTGCATTTGGACAGCCCTATTTGTCTCAAAAATTGGATATTTTAGAGGAACGGAATCGACAGGCGGGGAACCCTACGGCCTACAATGAGGGCGATGAACTCCTTATCTGTGATCTTGATGCTGCGGATTTAGGATTCATTTTTGAAGGCTGGTATACTGCCACGGGTACACGGGTGGATCACATTTCCGCTGATGATACGAAAAACTACATCCTCTATGCACACTGGAAAGAAGAGGAGTACTCTATCCAGTACAATGTATTCAAAACTCCCGTGGCGGAGATAACAGATTCGGCAAAGCTGATATATACGGTCAGCAAGGGCCTGTATGCGCTCCCTAACCCGGATGTATATAACTATCTCTTTTTAGGGTGGTACGATAACAGCGGGAACGAAGTGACTTCCATTCCTGCGGGCAGCACGGGAGATCGTGTATTGAATGCCTATTTTGCCTCAAAACGGAATCTGGCTAAGTCTACACCGATTGGCGCGCCTGTTTTAGTTGAGGATAAGGATAACGGTGTTATCTATTTCGCTTACGAGATCGGCACGATTTATAATGTACCGGTTTCTGACCCCATATGGAGTGTACAGGCAGTCAGCGGTCTGGCACAGAAAAAATCTGTGACCGTGAATACGACAATCAGCACTTCGGTAGCCCAGACAATGTCCAGAACGGTTGCATCCGCAGCGCAGAATTCAAACACCTGGGCGCTGTCGAGCGGATGGAATGATTTGGTAACTGTTAATAAAGAGTGGGCGGATTCGCATGAAGTTACACAAGAAGAAGCTTTACAGCGAGCGACCACGGAATCTGGAACTATTAGCATTACAGATTCCAACGGCGGAGCAGAAACAACTACAAGCAATGATGGTACGACAACACTAACATATGATTCAAAAGAGACAGGCGCAAAAGACGCAACAGCTTACGATATAAAAACAAATGTGGATGTCGAACTGTCTGCACCGTATGTAAAGGTAGATATGGGATTGGAGGCCGGCCAAACCAAAGAAAGAGAAGATACAACTAAGGATCACACGGGAACGGATACTACCCGCATCGATACTGAAACAAAATCAAACTCCAGTAGTTGGAACCACTCTCAAACAGCGAGTCAGACCAAAACAGACAGCACATCGGCATCGGTAAGCTCGGCGCTGAAATATGCGCTGGAGAACAAATATGGCTACTCTACGGCACGCAGTACGGAAGGGGCTGTGGATAATACCTGCGGAACAGTCACAACGGATAGTGATACAGTTGGGACTGCCAATACGGTGAATTACTCTACCGTTGAGGCGAAGACGGTTACGACGGAGTATTCTACTGATGGGAAGAGCGAAGGCTTTTATCGATGTGTGACGGCTACGGACCTCCATGTGTTTGGCGTTGTTGGCTATGATATTGGCCATAAAGCTTTTTTCACCTACACCTATAGTGTTGCGGACGGGAGAACGTATGATTTTCTGGATTATTCTCCCGATGGCTCTTTCAATGATGAACAGGTCACCGTACTGCCCTTTACTATTCCCACGGACATCTACCAGTACGTCAATTATCTGACGGCGGACACTGTCGGTTTGGAATATGATTACGATAACACGAATCATACCGCGGTGGTGTTCAGCTATGAGGGAGAATCCACACAGGTGTCCGTACCCGCTTATACGGTGGACGAAAATGGAAGTGCTTACAAAGTAGTCGCTGTTGGAGATAATGCTTTTGCCACAGAGCAGGGGCAGAAGATCACGGATATTTTTCTTGGGAGAAATATTACCTCCATTGGAGAGAACGCCTTTACTGGATGCACGAATTTGAAAACGATGCGCGTTCCCGCGGGAATCACAGAAATGGGAAATAGCGCCTTTGGCAGCTGCCCCTCTGTGGAATTCACAGTAGGAAATGCTGCAATGGCTATGGCTGCGGCAGCCTGCGGGGCCAAGAATATTAAAGTAGATGTTTCTGCTGTGGATCCGGCAGAGAAACTGCATTTGGTAGTTAACGACGGCGAGAGCTTCACTCTGGAGGGCGGAGAAAAGAACTTTGCTGATTTGACGATAGAGTCTTCAGCAAACGTTACCAGCCTGAATAACATTTATTTCACTGGCAATCAATCTCCGCTGAAAATCAGTTCACAGACAGTGAATCTTTATCGTACGGAAATCAGAGACAGTGCCGACCTCTGCATGATCCTAAATGCGCCAACGACAAATCTGACCCTGTCCGGAACAAACGTTATGAGCAGCGTTAGAGACAACGCTCTGCTTGCCAAATCTGTTGTCGTGACCTACACGAACAGTGGCAGACTGAAACTTACCGGCAATCTTTTGATAAACGGAACAGTCAATGATGAAGCCGGGCGGATTAGTTTCGTGGATAGAGGCGAAATAGTATTCATTAACGACGAGCAGTTTACACAGTATGCAAGAGGTATGTTTACAGTAGCGTTTGATCCCAACGGAGGCACAGTAAGCGAGGAACGCAAAGATTGTTATTTTGGCGAAAAAATAGGCGAACTTCCTGTTCCAACCCGCAGGTATTATGATTTTGTCGGCTGGTACACAGAAGTGGAAGGTGGGGAGCTGCTCACGGAGGATTCTGCGCTGCCTGGCAATGACAACATTACCCTATACGCGCATTGGACACGCCAGACGGCTACCGTTGCGTTCAATGCGAATGAAGGCCAATGCAGCGAGAGCAGCCGTACGGTCAATTGCGGAGACGCCTTGGGAACCCTTCCTGTCGCTCAGCGAGACTACTATACATTCCTTGGATGGTATACAGACCCTGTGAACGGCGAACAAATAGACGAAGCGAAACTAATTGCCGACACGGTGCCGCTGATGCTCTATGCCCATTGGGAACAAAAGCCTCAGAAGGGATGGACTCTGGCGTCCGCAGTTCCCGAAGGAGCGCAAATTCTTGATAGAAAATGGAGCTATTCTCTCACGACCTATGCAGAATCTACAAATAGTTCCATGGAAGGATTTGAACAGACTGGGAATTATTGGTCAAAAACGGCGGAGGGTTCCTTCAATTATTCCACGGCATTTCCCTCCGGGTTTGACACCGGTCACAGTATTTATACCTCTTTTGCAAAGTCAGCATATTCGGCTTACGAAAATGAACAGGAAAAGCGTGAGGCATCGACATCATGGGCCGGTTATGTTTACTGGCACTGGATGTATGACTGCGGCGGCTCCAACGGTACCAGCAATCGTGCTATAAACGATAAAAAGGAGTACGGAAACGATAACGGCTACTATTATAGCTTCTTCGATGCATTTACCTCTTCTGATGGAAACTATGAAAGTAGTACCGGCTATTGCAATAGCAAGGGAATTCGCAATTACGTTATTCCGGAAAGAACAGCGTATTCCGATTGCCATGGCGCGACACGCTGGTTCCGGTTCGATTACTATGTATGTAGCTATGCGGACTATGTGCGAATGTATCAGTATATAAAGATTGAGGACGGAATTGAATCCACTTCCCCTGTCTCGGCATCTGACACGATCAGCAATGTACAGGAATGGGTCCTGTATCGAGAAAAATAAAACGTCAGTTGAGAGGAGTAGTAACTATGAAGAACAGCAGGAAAAAAGTCGTATTTTTGCTTCTCGCTCTCACGCTTCTCCTGTCCGCTTGCGGACAGGAGAAGGTGGCAGAGCCAATACCGACGCCTCCACAGCCGACGGAAAAGATGGAAGATGCGATCGTCCCCACAGAGCCGCCGACAACAGAAACAAAGGAGGCAACAGAGGACTACAGCACCGTAAATGAAAATGATGTCATTCACGCAGAAATTGAGAGTGCGGCAATCGATAATAACCGCCATTTGATTGTGACCGATAAGAATCAAAAACAACATGATAAAGGCTATGTTGGCGGAGATGAAAATGTCCGGGGATATGTTGTCAGCTTTCTGGATTATGATGGTACACCTGTAAAAGTGGAGATCGTTGAAAAGAACGGAAGCGCTACCCCACCGGTTCCGCCTAAGCATACGGAGCTTAATTTTTTAGCTTGGGAGGGAAGCTGGGAAAATATTCAGGGCGATACCGTGATTACAGCGTCTTATACGCCGCGCGGAATTTATTATACTGTGCGCTATTGTGACAAAAACGGCAATCTGCTTCATACAGAAATAGTCAAGACAGGGAATGCGCCGAAAGGCTATGAGCCCGCGTCAGAGGAGGGAATGATTTTTGCAGGTTGGGACGGAGGAATTTTTTCCTTTGGCGAAGATGTGACACTTTGCGCACAGTATGTTCCGGAAGAATCCTTTGCGCTTACCCTGTCATCTGCAACTGTCAAAGGAGGAGAAACTGCTGAATTGACGTTGTCCGTACGAAGAAGCCCCGGCATATCGGGACTCAGTGTCAATTTGGCAATCCCCGATAGCATAGCACTGGAGAGCTTCTTTTTTTATGAAGCTCCCGGGGGGATGGGGACTGGACCGGAAAAACTTCCTAAAAGTGGAGAGATCAAATTCAATTGGTTCAATATTGATAAAGAACTCAGCGGAGAGGCGATGTTGCTTAGCCTGTCCTTTGATGTCCCTGCAGGAACTCCGGCGGGGGTGTATTGGTTGCAGATGAGCGCCGCAGAGGGAGATATAGTAAACAAACAAGATGATGAACTAAAAGCTGAATTTATTATGGGTAGAATAATTGTTCTCGAGTAAAAAGTGGAGAAATAGAAATGAAAAGAAGAGTTTTAGCACTTATCCTCTGCCTTCTTCTGCTGTACAGCTGTTGCCCTGCGGCTGCGGCATCCGGAATAATGCAAATCAAACTGGGTACAGTGACCGCGAAAGCGGGAGAAACAGTAGATGTTCCGGTAGAGCTGATTGACAACTCGGGCGTTGCTGGGCTGCAGATTAAAGTGGTGTTTGGCGATGAGTTGACACTTACGGGAGTCGATTATACGGCGGACGGGGTAACTCACCTGACCAGCCAGCCGTCTGCAAAGCTTACGAGCCCAGTGAAACTCACTTGGTACAATGGAACAGCCAACTCTACTTACAACGGTGTTGTAGCGGTCCTTCATTTCACGGTGGCGCAGGAGTGTACGGCAAGCGAAATTCCTTTGACGCTAAGTATTAACGATTATGATGTTGCTGATGTAACAGAGAGTAATGTTCCGTTCACAGCAGTAAATGGTGCTGTTAAGCTTGAGAAGAAATGCAGTCACGAAACCGAATTGAAAAATGCTGTTGATGCAACATGTACAGCAGCAGGATACAGCGGAGACGCCGTTTGTAAAATCTGCGGTGAAACTGTTGAGGTCGGTCGTGCGACACCGGCGCTCGGTCATGATTATTGCTCTCCCACCTACGCATGGAGCGCAGATTACAGCGCTTGCACAGCAACTCGTATATGCAATAGAAACGCTGCGCATAGTGAAACTGCCAACGGGACGGTTAGCAGCAGCGTTACTACTCAACCTACGGTAGACGCGGCCGGTGTGAGAACCTATGTGGCGCAGTTTAAGGAAAACTGGGCTGTAAGCCAGACGGTTACAGAAGAGATTCCAACCCTCCCAAAGATGTATACTGTAAGCTATGATGCGAATGGAGGTACAGGCGCACCGGCGGCACAGACCAAAACGCACGGCACGACTTTGACTCTGAGCAGTACGAAGCCGATGCGGACGGGTTATACGTTCCTCGGTTGGGCGAGCAGCAAGACGGCGACGAGTGCACAGTATCAGCCGGGCGGAAGCTACACGGCAAATGCTGAGGTAACACTTTATGCGGTCTGGGAAGCGAATACGCCGACGCCGACACCGACGCCAACGCCGACAGGAGACCCGTCGATTATAGCTTCCGGTACCTGCGGAGAGAATCTCACATGGACGCTTTCAAAAGACGGCCTACTTACCATTTCCGGCACTGGCGCTATGGCAGATTATAACACCATCAAAAACGCGCCGTGGTTTGAATATAGGGAAGAGATATTTAAAGTTAATATTGAGCCTGGCACGACTAGCATAGGAACATTTGCTTTCTATAGCTGTAGTAATTTGACAAACATAATAACTCCGGCCGGTGTGACGGACATAGGGGCATCTGCATTTTACAATTGTAGCAGCCTATCAACAGTTGCAATTCCGGCTGGCGTGACGAGCGTACGAACGAATACTTTTTATAATTGCAGCGCCTTGACGAAAGTGATTCTTCCAGAAGGTATCACAAGTATTGGAGATGATGCATTTTATAATTGTTCATCACTCTCTGACTTAAATATCCCGAATGGCGTCACGAGTATAGGACATAGAGCTTTTTGCAATTGTGAAAGTTTGATAGAAGTTGTAATCCCCGATGGCGTAACCAAAATACTGAATAGTATGTTTTCTGGCTGCAGTAATCTGGCAAATGTTACGATTCCCGCAAGTGTAACAAGTATAGGGGAGTATGCATTCGCGGGCTGCAAATCGTTAACCAATCTGACACTTCCAAACAAACTGAAGAGCATAGAGATGCGTTCATTTGACAGTTGCACCAGTTTGGCGAGCATCACAATACCTGATGGTGTGTCCGTTATTGACGGATGGGCATTTAATGGCTGTTCTGGATTGAAAGAAGTTACAATTCCGGATAGTGTAACGGAAATCAAAGTAGCTGCATTCTACGGAAGTGCTTCCTTGAAAGATGTGTATTATGCTGGATCTCAAACGGAATGGCAAAATATTAAGTTTGGCGAAGACGTTGGACTATCAAAAGCCGCGATCCATTTTGGTGTTGTAGATCCATCTCCAACCACAACTCCAACCCCAACCCCGACTCCAACATCGCATACTCATGCATGGGATAGTGGCGTGGTGACCACGCCAGCAAAACCGGGAAAAGAAGGGGTTATGACCTACACCTGCACCGTATGCAAAGAAACTCGCACGGAAACCATACCGGCGCTGCCTGTTATCTACACGGTGAGCTATGACGCGAACGGCGGTACGGGCGCACCGGCGGCGCAGACCAAAACGCACGGCACGGCACTGACACTGAGCAGCACGAAGCCGACGCGTACAGGCTACACATTCCTCGGCTGGGCGGCGAGCAAGACGGCAACAAGCGCGCAGTATCAGCCGGGCGGAAGCTACACGGCGAATGCTGCGGTAACGCTCTATGCGGTCTGGAAAGAGAATGCTCCGACCTACGCAACCACACTGACGGTTTCTTCCGCCACAGCGTCGCAGGGAAAGGAAGTTTCTCTGAATGTTTCCCTTGCAGGCAACCCCGGAATTATCGGCATAAACTTCCAGATCACTTACGATAAGACTCGGCTGAAGCTCATCGGCTACACGGACGGTGCCATGAAAGACTGGAGCGTAGGCATTGGTGAAAGCGAAAAGGCGATCTGGATCGACGAAGCGGCGGATGTAATTAACGGGAACATCCTGACGCTGAAATTCCAGGTACTGGATAATGCTCCGGACGGGCTGGCAGAGGTGACGGTCACAGGATTCAAGGCAGCGGCTCTGGATGAGAGCGCGGTGAAAGCCAATATCGTTGCGGGCGGTGTAACAGTCACGAGCCGGATCCCGGGCGATGTGAATGACGACGGCGAAGTAGATATATTCGACTGCGTCCGTCTGAAGAAGTATCTTGCCGGATTCAACGTAACGATCAACGCGAGCAACGCCGATGTGAACGGCGACGGCGAAGTGGATATATTCGACTGCGTCCGTCTGAAAAAATATCTTGCGGGTATGAGTGTTGAACTTAAATAAAAAGGAGCGCAAAATCATGAAAAAAACATTGGCGGTAATCCTCGCAATTCTCATGATGACGTCGCTTTTGTGCACGGGGGCGTATGCCGATGGAGAAACCATGAATTTCTCCGTCACATCGGCTACAGGCAGCCGCGGCGATGAAGTGACGATTACGGTCAGCATTACCAGCTGCCCGACTATCGTCGGTATGCAGGTAGGCATCAGCTACGATACGAACGTGCTGGAAAAGGTAAGCTTTTCCAACGCGGGCATGTCCGGCTTGGAAGTCGGGACAAGCGCTACCTGGCTGTCGGCCAATGACACTGGTTCGACGTACGTTGGCCCGATGCTGACGCTCGTATTCCGAATCAAAGATACTGCGGCGTTTGGACCGAGCACTGTTACGATCAATCCCAAGGTTAGTGATCTGGATGAAAACAGAGTCCCATGCATCGTTACCCCCGGCACGGTCACTGTTACTGTTGCTGCTCATGATCACATCTGGGACGCCGGTACGACCACTCCTGCGACCTGCATTAAGAGCGGACAGACGGTGTATAAATGCACAGTAGCCGGCTGCACCGAGACCAAGATTGAAACCATCGCCGCGACGGGCCACAAGTGGGACAACGGTACGGTAACGACCGCTCCGACCTGCACGGCGAAGGGAGTCAAGACATTTAAGTGCACGAACTCCGGCTGCACCGCGACGAAGACCGAAGAGATCGCCGCGACGGGCCACAAGTGGGACAGCGGCAAGATCACGACCGAGCCGACCTGCACGAAGGCCGGCGTGAAGACGATCTCCTGCACAAACTCCGGCTGCAAAGAGACCAAAACAGAAACCGTGAAGGCGCTCGGCCATGACATGGGCGCGGCGACGGTGACGAAGGCCCCGACCTGCACCGAAAAGGGCGAGCAGACCACGGCATGCCGCCGCACGGGCTGCACGTATAAGGAAACGAAGGATATTGCGCCGACGGGCCACAAGTGGGACAACGGCACGGTGACGACTGCCCCGACCTGTACGAAGGATGGCGTCAAGACGTTCAAATGCACGAACAGCGGCTGCGCGGAAACCAAAACCGAGGCCGTCGCGAAACTCGGACACTCTTTCGGGAAAACAGAAGTGATTCAGCCTCCGACTTGCACGGGGCCCGGTGTCCGCGGCGCATACTGCGAGCACAAGGGCTGCACAGAGGTTGGAAATAAATCCGCAATCCCGGCGACGGGCCACAAGTGGGACAACGGTACGGTAACGACCGCTCCGACCTGCACGGCGAAGGGAGTCAAGACATTTAAGTGCACGAACTCCGGCTGCACCGCGACGAAGACCGAAGAGATCGCCGCGACGGGCCACAAGTGGGACAGCGGCAAGATCACGACCGAGCCGACCTGCACGAAGGCCGGCGTGAAGACGATCTCCTGCACGAACTCCGGCTGCAAGGAGACTAAGACCGAGGCCGTAAAGGCGCTCGGCCACAGCTGGAAGGACGCGGAGGTCGTCAAGGCGGCGACCTGCACGGCAGGCGGTTCGAAGAAGGTCGTTTGCCAGCGTGAGGGCTGCGGCGCGGAGGATACCGTCAACACGCCGGCACTCGGCCATGCCTGGGGCAATGCCAAGGTCACCAAGGCGCCGACCTGCACGCAGCCGGGCGTTCAGAGCGTGACTTGCACCCGCGGCTGCGGCGCGGCGACCACCACGGCGATCCCCGCAACGGGCCACAAGTGGGACAACGGTACTGTGACGACGCAGCCGACTTGCACGAAGGACGGCGTCAAGACGGTCAAGTGCACGAACAGCGGCTGCAAAGAGACCAAAACCGAGACGGTCAAGGCGCTCGGCCACAAGTGGGACGACGGAAAGATCACAACCGAACCGACTTGCACCGAAGAAGGTGTCAAGACGATCTCCTGCATGAACAGCGGCTGCACGGAAACCAAGACCGAAACCGTTCCGGCGCTCGGCCACGACTGGGATGAGGGTACCGTGACCAAGGAGCCGACGAAGAAGGAGACCGGCGAAAAGGTGCTTACCTGCCAGAACTGCGGTGAGACCGAAACGGAAGTCATTCCCGTTATCGCCTCCACCGGCGCTCCGGTCTGGCTCTGGATCGTTATCGGCGTCGGCGTTGCGGCAATCCTGCTCTGGATCATCCTCGCCAAGCGCAAAAAAGAGGACAAGGAAGAAGCCAAACGCTAAGTCCTTATATAAGAGAAAATCGCTCTGCCTGATGTCAGGCAGAGCGATTTTTCTAACAGAGGCTGGGTCTCTCCTGCGGGCGGGGAGCGTGTTCCCCCGAAACAAGATATTACTTCGTATCCCCGCGCTTTTTGAGATACACCGCGAGGATGACGCCGGCGATGAGCATCACGACGCCGATCACGATGATGACCGTGCCGAGGATGGCGACGGGGTTCGTAAAGCCGCTGCTGCCCATGCCGGACGAGCCGAACGGGGAGGAGATGACGTTCCCGGCGCTGTCATACCAGATCGTGCCGCTTCCCGCAAAGTCGGAGAAGCCGCCGTATCCGCCGAAGGGATCCATGCCGGTGCTGCCGAAGAACGAACGCTCCATGCTGAGACTGACGCCGCGCGCGACCGCGCCGATCACGATGAAGCCGAGTCCCGCGAGCGCGGTATACACGCCGTAGAGCCAGCCGTAGCGCCGGATGAGCCGCCCGATCACGCCGGGGATGGACTCGACCCAGTTGGAGCTCTGTGCCGGGGCCTCCGGTGCGGCCGGGATTTCCGATTCAGGAAATGTCTCCGGTTCCGGCTCGCTCTCCGAGAGCAGCCAGTCCGTCGTCACGTCAAACGCTCTGGCGAGCAGGACGAGCTTCGAGAGCTCCGGCACGGACTCGCCGGTCTCCCATTTACTGATCGCCTGCCGCGACACGCCGAGCTTTTCCGCGAGCGCCTCCTGCGAAAGGCCCGCCTTTTTCCGGCAGTACAGAATTTTTTCCGATAGATTCATAAAGGTGTGTCCTCCTTGAATTTATGGCATCAGTATGACATGAAGGCCGGTTGCGAAGCCACCGTTCCGGCTTGGAACTTTCGCAACCGGCGGTTGCAGAAGCTATTATAACAGAAAAACACCGCAAAAGTACACCAGAAAAACACAAATGTTTCACCGAAAAAGACTTGCTTATGCGTCGGAAAAGATGTACAATTAATTTTATATTTTAAATTGCAAAATAATTTTGCAACATGTTATGAGGGAAGAGATATGAAAGAGAGATTGAATTTCCGGCAGCTCATCGCCGTGGCGAGCATGCTGTTCGGGTTGTTTTTCGGCGCCGGGAACCTGATATTCCCGGTGCATATGGGTCAGCTCGCGGGCGCGAACTCCTATATTGCGGCGCTTGGCTTCATCGTTACGGCGGTAGGTCTGCCTCTTATAGGCGTGGCGGCGTTCGGCATCAGCCGTTCGGACGATCTGCTCGCCATGAGCAGCCGCGTAGGGAAGGGGTACGGCGTATTCTTTACCTGCGCGCTGTATCTGACGATCGGCCCGCTTTTTGCGATCCCCCGCTGCGCCGCGACGAGCTTTACCATCGGCGTGGAGCCGATGCTCACCGGCGGCGCGGTAACGGAGCTTGCCATATTCTCCGTGATCTTCTTCGCGCTCGTGCTGTTCTTCTCGCTGCGCCCGAGCAAGATCCTCACATGGGTCGGGCGGATCATCAACCCGCTGTTCCTTGTGTTCCTTGCCGTGCTCGTTGTCACGGCGCTCGTAAAGCCTGTCGCCGCCGTTTCGTCGGTCGCGCCGGAGGGCGCATACGCCTCCAGCGCCTTCTCCGCCGGTTTTCTGGACGGCTACAATACGATGGACGCGCTTGCCTCGCTGGCGTTCGGCGTGATCGTTGTGGGCGTCATCCGCGATCTGGGCATTAAGCACGACGCCGCCGTCGCGGGCAACACCGTGCGCGCGGGCGTGTTCTCGTGCGTGTTTATGGGGCTCATCTATCTTGCCATGACGATCATCGGCGCGCAGAGCCGCGGCGCGTTCGCCGTGAGCGCCAACGGCGGCATCGCGCTTGCGGATATCGCCGGATACTATTTCGGCACCGCCGGACAGGTCATCCTCGCCGTTACGGTGACGCTCGCCTGCCTCAAGACGGCCATCGGCCTTGTCACGAGCTGCGCGGAGATTTTCCGCGTGCTGTTCCCGAAGTCCATGAGCTATAAGGCGTGGGCGATCGTGTTCAGCGTCGTGTCGCTGCTGATCACCAACGTCGGCCTGACGCAGATCATCGACTATTCCGTGCCGGTGCTCATGTTCCTCTACCCGCTCACCATCACGCTCATGCTGCTGAGCCTGTTCGGACATTTCTTTGACTACGATAAGCGCGTGTTCATTTCGGTCACGGCGTTCACGCTGGCCGCGGCGGTGCTGGATCTGCTCGCCGCGCTGCCGGTCGGAGCGCGTGCCTTCCTGCATGTGAACGGCTTTGTCGCCTTCTGCAAGGAGAGCCTGCCGCTTTTCGGCATCGGCCTCTTCTGGCTCATTCCTGCCGTAGCCGGTCTTGTCATCGGCTTCATTCTCCGCGCCGCCGGGAAGAAAGCGACGGCGTGATAAGCATTTTCATCTGCGCCGCTTATGGCTCCCTCTGACGAGAGAGCTGTCGAGCGAAACGAGACGGAGGGAGAGAAAAACGGCGTTTTCCGCATCGAACGTCTTTCTCGCTCTCCGTCAAAATATCAATTTTGCCGCCTCCCTCGTCAGAGGGAGGTGTTTTTTTATTCCTCCGCGGCTTTGGCGTTTTTTATATACCGGTAGACGCTCGCCTGCGAGCAGCCGAGCTTTTCCACGGTGAACTGCACCGCGCCGCGCAGCTCGAACATGCCCTGCTCATAGAGCCGCGCGACGATCTCGGCGCGCTCGGCCTGCGTCAGACGGCGCAGCGGCACGCCGGCGTCCCTTGTCACGGTCGCGAACAGGTCCTCCATCAGCCCGTTCATGTCGGACTGGAAATGCTCCGCCGGCTGCGCGGCGGCATGCTGCGGCGCGGCGGGCTGCTTGGCGGG